>OQVS01001379.1_pt1 | contig 16606 bp, 15 predicted proteins | sample 1691601 | NCBI WGS metagenome assembly OQVS01 (sample SAMN03418268, study PRJEB22391) | human gut metagenome | biome: human-gut; feature: organic feature; material: feces | host: Homo sapiens | place: Tanzania | collected 2013-01
ACCTCCGGAAAGCGGTGTTACATAGCCATAGACGAATTTCAGCAAATCACGGACTATCCCGAAAAAGGTACGGAGGCTTTGTTGCGTTCATATATACAATTTTCATCTAATGTTCACTTTGTTTTTGCCGGTAGCAAGAAGCATATCATGGACGCAATGTTTTCTTCTGTCAATCGTCCCTTTTATCAAAGTACTCAAAAACTTGGATTAAAGGAAATTCCCTGCGAAACATATTGTGAATTTGCTCGAGGATTGTTTTCCGATGCCGGAATGGAATTGCCGGAAGAGGTTTTCGAGTATATATATGATAAAATGTTCGGACACACATGGTACGTTCAGTACATAATGAATTTGCTTTTTGCAAAACATCTCGAAGAATATACTTCGGAAGTCGCCGATATCGTTATAGATGATGTGCTGAACGAAGAAGAGGCGACCTATAAGACATATTGCGAGATGATTACCAAAGGACAATTACGTCTTTTGCAGGCTTTGGCAAAGGAAAAGACCGTAGCCAAACCTTTGGATGGTAATTTCTTGAAGAAGTATAACCTTACGGCACCCAGCAGTGTGCGTCAGGCTTTGACCGCTTTGCGGGATAAAGGTCTTGTTTTGAAGGACGATAGGGAACGTTACTGCATTTATGATCGCTTTTTCTCGCTTTGGTTGGAGAGAAGGTGAAATTGTCGAGGTTTCAGAGCAGGTATTGTTCCCTACGTCTTTGTTTCAAATTCCCGATTTCGGCGTAAAATTCGGCATGTAATTCCCGATTTTACGCCGAAATCGGGAATTTGTATTAAATATTCGTACCTTTGCAGCTCAATCGGAAGAATTACGATATGGCAAAGCAAAGACAGATAGCGGATGGGGTGGCATAAAACATAGATTACCTCATAAAGGTAAAGAGAAAGGTATAAACAAAGGGCGTTCGGTTCATCGGACGCCCTTTTTCGTTTGGAGAAATATCCTTATGCTTTGGTATGTTGAATTATAGATCTATCATTATGCCGAAAGAGAATGGTTTGAGGCTTTTCTCGTATGTGTCCTCGAAGATGTCGGTCAGGTTGTGGCTTGCATAGAACGTCCAACCGCCGAACTCTATTCCGAGCAGAGCCTCTGCCTTGAAGGTGTTGAACTGTTTGAAGCGGCTTCCCGTACCGGCTTCCTTCTTCTCTCCGTTTTCGTTATACACGGTTTTGAAGCCCGTGTGCGAATTGCGGTAGTTTAAGCCGCCTATAAGTCCCGCATGTATATATAAGTTCTTAGCCAAACGGAAGTTCGCAATCAAAGGTACGGTTATGTAGCGAGCCACCAATTTGTATTTCTTTGGCGTTATATCATCGGGAAGACTGATACCGCCCGCAGGGGCATTGCCTGTCTCGAAGTCGAAATTGAATACATTGCTCTGGTAACCTATACCGGTTGTGATGGAAACGGGATTGTCCGGAAGGAAGGTGTAACGGAACATGATGTCCCAACGGCTTGACCACTTCAAATTATAGGAATCGTTCGAAGCAGGAGTGGAGAAGAAATCGCCATTTGCCCAATTCAAATATCCGTAACCCCATACCAATCCTGTCGAATGACTTCTGCGGGAAGGTTTTTCGCAAATTTGTTCACTCTTTGCAGAACTGTTGAGTTCATCAAATGAATCGATGATTTCAGATATGGCATCGGTAAAACGCTCGGATACACCTTTCATATGGACGTTTTGTGAAAGCCCCACGCTGTTTTCGCCATCGTAAATCATTGTTCCGATTATCATATTTTTATTTCCGTCATCATCTTTGTCGATTACCGCCTTTGAAATGACAACGGAATCGGCTTGAATGAAGAGAGTGTCCGATGAGGTGAGAGATTTGTTTGCCGTATAACAAGTCTTTTCAAGTTCATTGTTGATTTTTTCAAGCAGATAATCTTTGTCTCTCTCCAAAGTCTTTACATCTCGTCTGTTTTCAGCCTCTTGCTTTGAAACAACGCTGATGTAACCGATCAGTTTCTTCGTTTCCCCGCTGTGTATGCGGATTGTCTTGCCGTAGCCTTTGTAATCCGTTACGAATGCCGCACTGTCATCGATGAAATCTTGTGCGTTTGTCTTGCCGAATGCGAGGCAGGCCGATAGGAATGCCCCGATGAGAATGATTTTTTTCTTCATATCGAATATGTTTTTATTGTTCTGTTTTCCTATGACTTCACATTGACGCTGCGTCTCACCTCAGTGTAGGTGGTGTAACGCCCTTTGTCTATTATCTTCGAGAGAAAGCCTGTGATTTTGCCCAAAGCCTCCGCACCCTTCTGCCGAGCCGTTTCCGTGGCTTTGGCAATCGTCTCCTCCACAGGCGTGTAATCCTTAATCAGGCTTGCCAACGACCTCTCTTCGTAGGTGTAATGCTCATGGCGGTATTCCTTTATGACTTTCTTTTTCTCTTCCTGCACAGGCGGCATTGTCTCTTCCACCGCCAATAAAGCCTTAGATGCGGTTTCCTCACGCTCCGCTTCCTCGCTTCCGGTCTCCGGTTTCACCTCCTGAGGCACATCGCTTTTTTCAATCGTCGTTTCGCCGGAATAAACCGCCGATTCTTTCTTCTCAATCTCCGATTTATTTTCGTGAACCGGCGTTTTATTTTCATCCTTGGCAACAAGCTCTTCTTCAATGCTCTTTTCAGTGCATGTTTTCTGCGAAACCTTACCAGCAAGAGCAGTGCTTGCGACTTGTTCCGGTCTTCTGTCGTCATCGGAAAGCGGCAACAATACGACAAGCAGCAGAAGCACTGCGGCGGCAGCGGAAATCCACGCATACGAAGGCACTTTCAATATCGAAGATTTCTTCTTCCTTTCCGTGGCAAGGCGGAACAAACCATCCTTGTCCTCGAATACGATGTCAGAAGGCTCTTCCAATTTCTCCTCTCTGTCGTAAGCCTGCAAGAGAGCGGCGTATTGCGGATTCTTTTCCAAGAACGCCTCCAATTCCTTCGCCTCCTCTCTGCTCAAATTGCCCTCCGCATAATCGAAAAGCAAAGCCTCTATGTTTTCTTTCCTTATTTTCATGTCATTGTTTATAGTTCCGATTTCAACTCTTTGAGCTTCACCCTTGCCCGAAAGATGTTTACTTTCACGTTTTCCTCACTCATCTGCGTTATCTCTGCAATCTCCCTGATCGAGAAGCCCTGCCAATCCTTCAACATCAGACACTGCCGCATCTTCTCGCCCAAACGGCTCGTCAGATAGTCGATCAACTGCTCGTTTTCCAACTTGTCCGTGGTCGGTTCTGCGTTGAAGACGGCGTTCTGCCGCACTTTCTCGTGGCGAATGCACTTCAACATATTGTTATGAGCCGTTGCAAAAAGCCAACTCTTCACCTTTTCTTGCTCAATCTCCTCTCCATGCTTCCAAAGCGAGATGAAAGTATCCTGCAAAACGTCCTTTGCAGAGTCCGAATCCCCAAGGTTCTTTACAAGGTAACGGAACAAACCATCCGAGTGCAGTTTTATATGCAGTTGAAACTCCTTTTCGCTCACTTCTTCTTTGCAGCTTTTTATCCTAAGACCCCCGAGAGGCGGCAAAAGTTACAAGGCATGTCGGAAAAAAGCATTTTTATTTGCCCGAAGCCTGAACCCATACCGCAAAATCGGTAATCCGTAAACACCGAACCACAACGCAAAGCCTTGAAAGGAAAGTATATCCTGACAAAAGAAAGCCCTCGTGAAACCATATCATGCAATCTTCGGATTGAAACGCAGTATGGTTCATCGGGCTTTTCGATGTGTCGGTTCGCTTTGGTATTCAGACCTTTGAGCAAGCAGGTTTTCAGGTTGCTTTTTCTTGTTCGGAATAAAGGGTTTTCGGCTTTGCGGGTTTGAATTTTGGTTGTAATTTTGCAGGGCGAAGCAGTGTTCGCTTCGTGTGAAAAGAGTGTAAAGAGAAATGACAAGATTGAGTGTTAACATCAACAAAGTGGCAACGATAAGGAACGCACGCGGTGGAAATGTTCCCGATGTGATTAAGGTTGCCTTGGATTGCGAGAGGTTCGGTGCGGAGGGAATAACGGTTCACCCCCGTCCCGATGAACGACATATAAGGTACAGCGATGTGAGAGAGTTGAAGCCTGTGTTGACAGAGGAGTTCAACATAGAGGGTTACCCTTCGGAGAGGTTCATGTCTTTAATCGAGGAGATAAAACCGGCACAGGTAACGCTTGTTCCAGATGCTCCCGATGTGCTTACCTCGAATGCCGGTTGGGATACGGTGAAGAGAGAGGCGGAATTGAGGGAGATTGTCGGCAGATTGAAGAAGGTGTGCAGGGTATCGGTCTTTGTGGAGGCGGATTGTGCGATGGTGGAGGGTGCAAAGCGGTGCGGTGCCGACAGAGTGGAGCTCTACACGGAGAGTTACGCCGCAAACTACAAACAGAACAGGGAAAAAGCGATAGAAAAGTTCGTCATTGCGGCACGTAAGGCAGAGGAATGCGGCTTGGGCTTGAACGCCGGACATGATTTGAACCTTGAAAATCTGCAATACTTTCATCAGATGATTCCGAACCTCGAAGAGGTGTCGATAGGTCATGCTTTGATAAGCGACGCCCTTTACTTCGGTTTGGAGAACACCATACAGATGTACAAAAGATTGCTGATTTAGAGCGATGAAGTGAATTTTTCTTGAAATTATTTTGTCGATCGGGAAATAAGCAATATCTTTGCAGACGCAAACAGACGGTTTTCGCATAGAGCGAATTAAAAGGGAATCCTGTGAAAGTCAGGAACTAAACCCGTAGCTGTGAGTATCGGATAAACCGAAGGCCGTTAACCACTGTTCATTCGAATGGGAAGGAGGCTCTTTCGGGATACAAGTCAGAAGACCTGCCGTTATTGTTTATGAATTGTATCTTTCGGGAGATAAGGATATGGTTAAAGGTGTATTTATTTCGATATTTGGTCTCATTCGAAGTTAGTTTGGTGTTTATTTCTTTCGCCATTCCTTTATCCCCGATTGTACAATACATATTTGTAACACAGGTTTGAAACTTGAAATATTCGATTTATGGATTGGTTTTATGAATTGCTGACCGGTCATTCGGTGGCTTCTTCCGTTTTGTTGCTGTCTTTCACCATTGCCGTGGGCATAATGCTCGGCAGGTTGAAGATTTTCGGCATAAGTCTCGGTATTACATGGATTTTGTTCGTCGGAATAGTCCTCGGACACTTCGGATTGGTTCCGGAAGCAGGCATTTCGACATTCGTAAAGGACTTCGGATTGATTTTGTTCGTCTATTCGATAGGCTTGCAGCTCGGTCCCGGCTTCTTTGCCTCGCTTCGGCAGGGCGGATTGAAGCTCAATTTGCTTGCAGCTTTCTCCATAGTTCTCTCATGTGTCGTTACATACGTCATACATCTGCTATCCGGAGAGAGCCTGAGTACGATGACGGGAGTGCTTTCGGGTGCCGTGACCAATACTCCTTCGCTCGGAGCGGCTCAGGCGACGCTTGCCGATTTCGATGCCTCATCGGGCGATTTGCTTGCAACGGCATACGCCGTGGCATACCCCTTGGGTGTATTGGGAATAATCTTTGCTCCATATATAATAAAGTTTCTTTGCAAGATGAAACCCTCTTCGCAGATGCAGGAAGAAGAGGCGGAGAAACATAACACCACCATGAAAAAACTGCACGTGCTTATAGAGAACCAAGGCGTGGTGGGCAGACGTTTTTCCGATATAATGAAGAACTTCAAGACCGCCGTGGTGGTTTCGAGGGTCAGACATGCGGACGGAAAGGTGGAACCGGCGAACGATGACACCGTTTTGCAGGCAGGAGATACGCTCCGCCTTGTAACCCACGCCGATAACGAGGAGGCAGTCGTCATGCTGCTCGGCAGAAAAGCCGAAACGGGGGAGGAGGATTGGGAAACCCCCGACCACACACTTGTTTCTCGTCGTGCAGTGGTTACGAAACCGGAGGTGAACGGCAAGAAGATAGGTTCCTTGCACATTCGCAGCCTGTACAAGGTTACCATAACGAGAATAAACCGTAACGGTATAGACTTGATTGCGGCAAAGGATTTGATATTGCAGACAGGCGACAGGGTTACCCTTGTGGGCGAGCAATCGAATGTGGAAAAGGTATCCTCGCTGTTGGGCAATCAGATGAAGCGATTGGAGTCTCCCAACCTTATACCTATATTCCTCGGTATTGCAATAGGCGTGATATTCGGTTCCATACCTGTTTCATTTCCTTTCTTGCCGCAAAGCGTGAAATTGGGGCTTGCGGGAGGGCCTTTGATTATCGCAATACTCATGGGACGCTTCGGACCGTATTACAAAATCGTTACCTATACCACCACTTCCGCCAACATGATGTTGCGGGAATGCGGCATAGCCCTCTTCCTTGCCTCGGTCGGTTTGTCGGCAGGCAGGAACTTCTTCTCCGCAATAGCTTCGGGAGGTTGGATTTGGGCGGTTTACGGACTTGTCATAACGCTTCTGCCGCTCATCGTTGTGGGTTGCATAGCCGTGAAGAAGTTCCATATAGCTTATCCTTCTCTTTGCGGATTTCTTGCAGGCTGCACGACCGACCCTCCGGCACTTGCCTTTATCAATGAGCAATCAGGAAGCGACAAACCTGCGGTTGCATACGCCACGGTTTATCCTCTGACGATGTTCCTCAGGGTTTTGGCGGCACAGGTGCTGATAATAATGTCCATATCCTAAGCAATGCTGATTGCAAAACGCCTATCTAAAACACCGAACGCTCGAAAGAAAATCATGGAACAGCCATCTGAATCGATGAAACAAAGGAAATTGGAGTTGCTTTCGCCGGCTCGCAACCTTGAAACTGCACTTGCCGCCATAGATGCGGGAGCAGATGCAGTCTATATGGGCTTCGAACGCTTCGGGGCAAGGGTTTCGGCAGGCAATACGGCGGAGGATATTCGCAAGGCGGTGGAGTATGCACATCTTTTCGGCGTAAAGGTTTATGTAACCATGAATACAATCCTCTATGACGAAGAATTGGAGGACGCAAAGAGGACTTTGCACAGCCTTGCCGAAGTGGGAGTTGATGCTCTCATCGTTCAGGACGCCGCAATGCCGGAACTCGATGACATAAAACTGCCTCTTCATGCTTCCACTCAGGCGGATTGTTCTTCCAAGGAGAAGGTTCGCATATTGGAAGAAATCGGTTTCCGTCGTGTGGTTCTTGCAAGGGAGCTGTCGATAGAGGAGATGGCAGACATACATCGCACATTTCCCGAGATGGAATTGGAGGTCTTCGTTCACGGAGCTTTGTGCTGTTCGTTCAGCGGGCAGTGTTACATGAGCGAGTACCTCACGGGCAGGAGTGCGAACCGCGGAAACTGTTGTCAGGCGTGCAGAAGCGATTACTCGCTCTTCCAAGCGAACGGCAAAAGCCTTGTTCGCAATGCTCCTCTTCTGAACATGAAAGACCTCAACGCCTCTTCGCTTCTCGACGAACTCGTTTTGAAAGGCGGAGCGGTGAGTTTCAAGATAGAGGGACGGCTGAAAGATGTCGTTTATGTGAAGAATATCACGGCTTATTACAGCCTTTTGTTGGACGAGTTTTGCAGAAAGCACCCGCAATACTGCCGTTCGTCATACGGCAAGGCTCGAATCGATTTCACGCCTTCGCCTTCACGCAGCTTCAATCGTGGTTTTACCATCTTCAATCTCAAAGGAAAGAGCGAACCGACCTGCGATTTGAATAATACCAAAAGCCTCGGCACGTATGTGGGAAGGATTTCGGCGGTGGAGAAAAATCGAATGTATATTGAAACGTCGGAAATGCTGCACTCAGGCGACGGAATGGTGTACAGGATTGGCGACAAATCGGGCGGTTTTCTTGTCAACCGTGTGGAAAGTGCGTCTTTGCGGGCTGCGAACAAGGGAGATAAACCGGTGAACCGTCTTATCATCTATCCAAATCGCCCTTTGACCGACATCAAAGCCGGCGTGAGTCTGTACAGAAACCGCGATAGAGTTTTTGAACAAGCCGTTCTCGACTCTCGCAAGCCTCGTTTGATAGAAGTGAAAGCCCGCATTCATGCCGTGAAAGAGGGTGAAAGGGAAGTGAATTGCCTCACAATGGAGGCAGAAAACGGAGTGAGTGCCACGGTAAGCATGGATTTTCCCTTGGAAGCGGCACGCAATACGGAAAATCATGCGGATAAACTGAAAGCCATGCTGTCAAAAACAGGCGGAACGAACTTTCATCTGAGCGATTTCTCATACGAATTGACTGAACCTTATTTCTTTTCCGCCGCACGGATAAACGCTTTGCGAAGAAGTTGCATAGAGCAACTCTCGGCGAACATCCGCCTGCATAATCGCCGAAGGGAAGAGATGACAATCAAAAAAGAGGGTATCGAAAGCATGACATGTCGTCGTGCGGACTATAAAAGCAATATATCAAACCGCCTTGCCGAAGCATTCTTCCGCCGTAACGGTGTCGGGGAGATAGAACCGGCATACGAACTTACGCACAGAAAAGGCGAGGTGGAACTTATGCGAAGTCGCAACTGCATAAGGTATAACCTCAATCTCTGTCTTCGTCGCAACAAACTCACACAGGAGCAGAAAGAAGACCTCTATCTCACCGACCGGAACTACAAATACCGCCTCGCTTTCGATTGCAAAAACTGCATAATGCACCTCTACACCACAGAAAACGAAGCAAAATAAAAGCAGAAAGGCAAATGCCTGCTTTGCACGCTTTGTTTTGTTTGCGATTATGGGTGTTCGGACTTGTATTTGTAATATGTAAAGCCTTGTATATGCGTGTGTTGTGTTTTTTTTTATGCAGGCAATGAGCGAAATCTGGGAAAATTGTACTTTTGCAAGTGGAATGGCGGAGCAAAGCGGGGGTGTGGAAAGAGAAAAAGGCGGAGCATTGCGACTTTTGGCGGTGTGAGATGAAAGTAAAGGTTAAAATAAAAAGATATGAAGAAAGCATTTTTCTTGGTTTGCACCGTATTGTGTGCAAATCTGCTTGTGTCGCAAACGTTCACAAGCGAAGGATTGAATTATGAGGTCATCGATGACAACTCTGTGAGGCTTGCAGACAACAATGAGGCGAGTGGAGAGATAGTTATACCATCGACAGTAATTTATGACGGCAATACGTATAGCGTTACCGCCATCGGTTTTGCTGCCTTCCTCGGAAGCGGATTGACTTCGGTTATTATTCCAAACAGTGTTACCGAAATAGGAGATAATGCCTTTTATGATTGCAGAGACTTGGCGTCAGTGTCTCTCGGTGGCGGCATTACTTATATCGGAGAGAACGGATTCGGAGCTTGCGGAGCTTTGACCTCCATTGTTCTCCCGAATAATCTTACCCGTATGGGAGCAAGTGCATTTGAAAATTGCAACGGATTGACTTCTATTAACATTCCTGATAGCATTGCTTCCATCGAAAACTCTACTTTTTACGGTTGCAGCGGGTTGACTTCGGTTACCGTTCCGGATAAAGTCGCTTCCATTGGTGATTATGCCTTTGACGGTTGCAGTGCTTTGACCTCTGTTACCATAGGCAAAAGCGTAACCTCCATAGGGGACGGAGCGTTCGGTCATTCTAACGGTTTGACCACTGTTGTTTCCTTGGCAACAATACCTCCGCAAATGGGCAGCGGCTCTTTTCCTTTTCCGAATTCCTGTACGGTAACGGTACCATGCGGCAGTTTGGAGGCATACACTTCCGACGGGCTTTGGGGACAATACTTCATTGGTGTTATCAGAGAAGACTGTGCCTCATTGGAGACCGTAAGCACAACAGAACTGTCCGTTTACCCGAACCCTGCGAAGAATTTCATTTGCTTGGAGTTCGAAGCGTTGCAAGACGACACCATGTTGCAAATCATCGACCTCGATGGCAGAGAAATCGAGACATTCCGGCTCGCAGCCGGTCGGAAGAATTTACGAATAGACGTGAACAACCTGCCTGCGGGCATCTATGTCCTCAAACTCGGCAACACCGCGAAGAAACTGATAATCGAATAAGGAAGAATAAAGTATTAAATGGCAATCCTATCGGCAATGAGTGTCGATAGGATTTGCTTTATATGGTATAGCTTTATTATTTGTTCGGTTCGTCCCACTCATCGTAATATTTTGGTGATTGTCCGTCATATTTAATGTAGAACATATTCGGAAGCGGTTCTTGAATAGGTTGTTCAATGGTTTCGGATTTTTCCACGGAGTAATCGCAAGCGGGTATTTCCACTTTTGTGTTTTTTCCTTCGCTGTTGGTGAATGAGGATACAAAGAATATGTCTTCGATGTAGTGTGTGTCTGAAAAATCTCTGTTGAAGCTGTATGCTATGCGGTTTTTGAGGCATAGCGGACTATCGTTTTGTTTGAAGTCGGCAGTGTGGCTTTTCTTTGGGAAAGAGTTCTTTGGGTTGCAATCGGTGAATCTCTCTGTTATGATGGCGTAAGAGCCTATTGTGATGAAAGAATGAGGCGGTATGCAGGCAAATTGCGGATTTGCGAATGTCTGATTGCGTTGGGTTGTGGTGGTAACGGCTGCTGCTGAAGAAGTAACCACGGCGACAATCACCGTAACGGTGAACGATGCGACGATGGGCAGTGCAACATATACCTTGGACGGCAATACCGCAGTACTGACGGCGACACCGAACGAGGGTTACGAGTTCACCGATTGGAACGACGGCAATACGGAGACGGTTACGGTTACGAGTGATACCGTCTTTACGGCTATATTCACGGAAGCAGGAACCACGCCGACAATCACCTTGACGGTAAATGATGCAACGATGGGCAGTGCCTCATATACCATGGACGGCAACACCGCAGTACTGACGGCGACAGCAAACGAGGGTTATGAGTTCACCGGTTGGAATGACGGAAATACGGAAAACCCGAGAACGGTAACCGTTACGAGCGACACCGCCTTCATGGCGATATTCACCGCAAGCGGTTCGTCATCTTTGCAAGAGGTGAATGCAAGGGAGTTCGCAATGTACCCCAACCCTGCAAAGAGCTTCGTAACATTGGAGTTCGAGGCATTGCAGGAGAATACCTTGCTTCAAATCCTCGACATCAACGGCAGGAGAGTAAGAACACTTGACCTCAAAGCCGGCATCGAGACTTTGCGAATAGACCTCGGCGACTTGCCAAAAGGTGTTTATACCATCATGATAGGCAACACGACGAAGAAGTTGATAGTGGAGTAAGCAGTAAGCAAGAATACTGAAAAAACAATGAAGCCGCAGGCATTATTGCTTGCGGCTTCGCTGTTATTGTCTAAGTTCAACGTATATCGAGAGTGGAAAAAACAAAATAAAAACTCAAACCGGAGAGTGAAATTTTCTTTCCTGTTAGAGGGTGAAAAATGACCATCTTTGAATTCGATACAGTTAGGCAAGAATCATAAGAAAGCATTGCTTGCCATAAATGACAGAGCAACCGATATATGTCGGTTATCCTTATTTGAAAGAAAGGAGACAAAGACATCGACAAGAGCATAGATAGAGAAACTGAAACCAATCCGCACATTGTTACACAGCCACAATCTCGGATTTCACTGATTGAAACGGATTTTTCGCAGTTTTCAATCCATGGTGTCGGCGTTATCGGTGTTCAAGTCGGCAAAATTGGTGTGGAAATTTGGGTTTGGTGGTGTGTTTGGAAGTGGGGGTGTAGTATGGAAAGCGGGGGTGAGGTGCGATTGTTTCGTTTTCGTGTGGGTTTATGAAAAAGGACGCCGCAAGGCGTCCTCAAGTAAAGCGTAATTATTGTCGATTTAAGGCTCGACCTGCCTTTTTGTGTTTTGTTTTCGGCGTTTACCTGCTTTATAATCGCACTCTGAACCGCTTCAATCTTTCGTCTATCATGTGGGAAGGTACGAATTGCTTGATGGTTTCGACGATTTCGTTCAGCAGTTTCTCTCTTGCGAAGTCGTCTTTGACCACAAGGGAGATTTCTCTCGTCGCTTCCGGTTCGCAAAGCGGTCTTATGTTGTTGCGTTGTCGCTCGTTCAGGTCGTCCGACAGGCTTTCCGGAACGATGCTGCATCCTCCTACGGCGTCGATTGTTTTGATTAAGGTCGTGAAACTGCCGCCTTGATAGGTTCGTTCGGTGTTTTGTTCGCCGAAACACAGGTAATTCATGACTTGATTTCGCAGACAATGACCTTCGGAAAGCACCCATAGTCGCTCGGAAACGAGGTCTTGGGGTGTGATTCGGGGCTTTTTGTGCAGCGATGGAGTCTTTTCGGAGACGTAGGCGTGGAATTTCTCGTAGTAAATCGGTATTTCCAACAATCGTTCTTGGTCAATGGGGGTTGCCATTACAGCCATGTCTATTTCGTTTTCGAGCAATGCGGGTATTATGTCTTCGGTTTTCATTTCCGAAAGGCTTGTTTCCAAGTCCGTATGTCGGGGATTGTCGAGGAAGTATTGAAGGAAGCGTGGTACGAAATAGGGGGCTACGGTCGGTATTATGCCGATTTTCAGCCTTCCGGTCAGCAGGTTGCGTTGCTCTGCGACTGTTTGGCGGAGAGTTTCGGCGGCTTTCAGGATGTCTTTTGCCTGTTTGACGACTTGTTTTCCTGCTTCGGTGAGGCGGAGCGGCTGGGTGGAACGATCGAAAATGTCGATGTCGAGTTCCGTTTCGAGTTTTCTGAGCATGATGGAGAGGGTCGGTTGTGTTACTCCGAGCTTTTTGGAGGCACGAAGCATGTTTCCGTGTTCGCAAATGGCGAGCAGGTATTCGAATTGTTGGAGTGTCATGCCGTTAATGCTTTGGTAGTTCCTTGAATCCTTTGCCATAGACTTCGCTGCTGTCGATTACGTTGACGAAAGCGGCGGAATCGATGTTTCTTATGGCTGTTTTCATCTTGACGTATTCGCCTCTCGGAAGAACGGCATAGACGAAATCGCATTCCGTTCCTTTGTATGTGCCTTTGGTTTTGAGGACTGCGTCTTCGGAGTTGGTGTTTTTGCGTAGCATTTCAAAGATTTCATCGTTGCGATGACTGATAACGAGAATGGTTTTGTTCGTTTTCAAGCCGTCGATGACCATGTCGATAATCTTACCCTCTATGAATATGAGGAGAATCGAGTATGCAGGGAAACGCAAATCGGGTTCTATCAACAGTGAAGAAAGAGCTATGGTGCTGTCGACGATGATTACGAGTGTGCCGAGGCTGAGACCGGTGTATTTATTGACAATCATGGAGATGATATCGCTGCCTCCCGAGGTGGCTCCGGACTTGAATATCATTCCGATGCCTATTCCGTAAAGCAATCCTGCGAGAATAGTGTTGAGGAAATAGTCGGGTACGAAGAGTTCCGTGCTGTTTGTGATTGCCAATGCTCCCATCGGTGCGGCAAGTGTGTCTTTTATGAATTCGCCGCAGTGGATCAGAGGCTCGTATCCCCAATATGTTTCTATCAAAAAGGTGAAAAGCCAGCCGAGAACGATGGATACGATTGTCTTTACGCCGAAACGCGGTCCCAAGATGATGCTTCCGATTATCAAAAGTGGGATTTCCATGCTCATAAGGTAGATTGTGAGTTTCACTCCGGTCAAAGCGGTGAGTACATTCGCCAATCCATAGACACCGCCGGGGGCAAGGTGATACGGCATTGCGAATACCACGTCCGCAATCACGAAAAGCAGCGTACCGAAGAGTATATACGCGTATGCTTTAAACCATTGTTTTGAGCCGAATCTTTCATCTTCATCGACTAATTGGCCGAACCAGGCCTTAATTGCATTTTTTTGTTGTGTCATTACTTTGTATTGATTTTGTTATTTGGAAAATCGGGTGCAAAGGTACGAATTTTTCCGTTCCGACAATGGCGTTATGGAGTTTGCAGAGCGGCTTTCGGTGTTGCGACAAGGGCTTTTTGCCGTGTGAAAATGGCTTTCGGCTTGGCTTTCAGAGTAAATCGATGACGCAAAAGGCTGAAATGATGTGGTTGATCTCCGGTTCGGCATCGGGTTTCAGCACGATGGAGACGACATCGAAGCGGGCTTCCTTGTCGATATCGTGCCTTCGGAGGTAGGTATCGGCGGCTTTGATGATGTTTCTTTGCTTTTTGAGGTTCACTTCCTCGTATGGCTGTTGGAAGAAGTCGTTTTGAAGGGTCTTTACCTCTATGAATACAATCTGATTTGTGGATTCGTCAAGGGCGATAAGGTCGATTTCGACCTTGAATGCGAAGTAATTGCGTTGCACGATGCGGTAACCCTTGGCGGAAAGGAAGTCTGCGGCGAGCTGTTCGCCCTTCGAGCCTATCGATTTTGTGCTTTCAGGTTTTGCCATAGGGTGATTTTACCGTTTTTTCTGCTGATTTTGACCTCTCCTCCGATGATTACGGGATAGTTTTTTCCCGGTTCATGACCTATTTCCAGCCCGAAGAACTTGGGATAAGGGTATTCCGCAACGGCGGAAGCAATGATTTCATAAGCAGAAGAGCCGAATGGAATGGCATTATCGTGCATTCCGCTCATGCTTCCGACGACCAAGGCTCGCAAACCGTGCAATTTGCCTGCCCGTTTCAAGGCCTGCATCATGCGATCGACGTGATAGAGATACTCATCGAGGTCTTCGATGAACAAAATCTTGTTTTCCGTCTCACAAAAGCTGTTCGAGCTGAGTAAAGAACAGATAACGGAGAGGTTTCCGCCTATAATCTCGCCCTCGACCTCCGCATCATCGGATTGAAAGGCACTTTCGCATGTAAAAGAAAGAGGTTTGCCTGCCAAGGTATCGAGCATTGCCGTAACGCAAGGAGCGTTTTCGGAGTCGGGAACGATGTTTACTGGCATGATTGCGTGGAGAGAAGCGAGGGAAACATTATAATATATATGTAGAAGCAGAGCCGTCACATCGGAATAGCCGACAAACCACTTGGGAGCGGCGTTCAGAGGCGACAAATCCAACTTATCAAGAATGCGAACGCTGCCATAGCCTCCGCGAGCGAAGAAAACAGCTTTCACATCCTTGTTATTTATGAGCGATTGCAAGTCCTCAGCCCTGAAAGCGTCATCTCCTGCGAACTGATTGCAGCTTGCACCTATCGTTTTGCCCAAAATCACATTGTAACCACGGCTTTCAAAAAGGTGAACCGACGTTTCCACCTCTTCGAAGCTTATCTTGCGTGCCGAAGAGCAAACAGCAACAGTATCATTCGGCATAAGAAAATCAGGAAACCTTACCATAACGCCTGCAAAGGTAAGAAAAACCAAGGAAAAACAGCCTTTCTGCCGGCGGCAACCCAAATCTTGCAACCCCAAATTACCGCTTTGCGATTGCCGAACCTACGTTACAATTCAACGAAACGAAGCCTTGCAGCGACCAAATCCCGTTGCAACATTCCGAACCAGCGTTCTGAAAGAACCGAACGGCATTCCGTGAAATCGAAAGAGCGTCTTATTTTTACTAAAAACCGAAAACTTTTCAAACAACAGAAAAACAAGCTATTATTAAATATCTGCCAACTGTCAAAGATGCCGGAACTACAAAGAATGTACGGAGAGAAAATAGTGAAGGTAATTTGTATAGATGCAAAATGGTACAGAGTGCGTTTCGAATTTGCTTATCGAAGTTTGTCGGACATTATGTGTAATACGATAAAGAGATTTCTTGGTTTGTTGGCGGGGATATTGCGAGAAATTCGTATCTTTGCAACAGTGGTACGGGCTGAGCATAGATAAACGGAATAATGTTAAGGAAAACATTGGATATTGCAGAGCTTCAAATTGCAGCGGAAAAATTCTGCAAAAGAGAAAACGGTCTTTATCGTTCCGAGTTGTTCGGGATAACTGATGGTAAGGCTGTCGGAACATTTGTAGAACACTTGTTTCAAGAGTATTTGGAAGAACGGTATGATATGGCTGTCGGAAGTTCTGCCATAGGTCTGGATTTACCTTCTGTGAATACGGATATCAAAGTTACTTCAATCAAACAGCCACAATCGAGTTGTCCTTTCAAGGATAGCAAGCAAAAGATTTATGGGCTTGGTTATAACCTTATTGTGTTCGTTTATCAGAAAGTAGATGACATTCGAAGAAAGAAAGGTTGCTTGAATTTTCTTTCTTGTACCTTTATAGAGGCTTCTCGAACGGCAGATTATCAGACAACAACAGGGCTTCTTAATATCATTGCCAACAATGGTAATGCTGATGATATATTTGCATTCCTTATCGATCATAAGATACCTTCCGATGAAGTATCCTTGATGAATATGGCAGAGAATATTCTTGAAAATCCGCCAAAAGTCGGTTATTTGACAATCTCTAATGCTTTGCAATGGCGATTGCAATATGGCAGGATTGTAAATCTGTCGGAGCCTGTTGATGGTGTGACTCAGATTATAAAGTTTTCGGGTAAAGAAATCGACTTATGAGTATTCTCTTGGACATGTCGGAGGTTATGTATTCTGAGAAGAGTATATCTCGTGAGGATTATGGCGATTGGCAAACCGGTTATGAGTTTGCAAAAAGCGTATGCCTGTATTTGAGAAGCAGTGGGGTGAATCCTGATGTTATTGTGGAACCGACCTGTGGTGTGGGAAATTTCATTGCAGCGGCTGTTGATGTGTTCGATAGGGTGGAAAAGGTGTATGGA
>OQVS01001383.1_pt1 | contig 16605 bp, 15 predicted proteins | sample 1691601 | NCBI WGS metagenome assembly OQVS01 (sample SAMN03418268, study PRJEB22391) | human gut metagenome | biome: human-gut; feature: organic feature; material: feces | host: Homo sapiens | place: Tanzania | collected 2013-01
GACCTGGCATGGAATGTGGATGCATACAATATTCAGAACATCAACAATCACCAGATAGTCCATGCCAAAATGAGCGATCTTGTGAGCCTCAGCCTTCATTCCTATCTCGAGTTCACGCAGAGAATCAAAACGCTTCACGTAAGCCTCGCTTCCTTTCGTTTCGTGGCTTATTTGAAGAATTTTCTCCTTGTCAAGTAACTTTAACACTTGACAATATACCGGCTGGCCGGTAAAATGACTATCTTTGCTCATGGTTATGTTTTATTTTAGCAAAACAAAGATAACCAAAAGGGCTGAAACCTCGTGAGAAATTTCAGCCCAAATTTTTTGTCGATTGCAATAGTTTTTATGGACAGCACACCTATTTATATATATACACCTCCATCCTGAAACTGAAGTGCGAATTATGGAAATACAATTCGGATACCAGCGTTTCAGCCTTTGCCATGACGATTTCGCGACGCAAATCGCACTTGACATCCCCCTCCGCAGCGTATTTCTCCACCTTCGCCACAAAAACCTTGCTGAAATCATCCGCGATATCCAAAATATCACTAACTTTGTCGACAGCGACTATGACGATGGTCGTTTGCCGATGGTTGATAGCAAGCCTCTTGATGTCCAACGGCTATGCCCGACAGCCCATTCTTCGGTCGCCCACGCCCCGGCTGTCTCAGCGTGGGGTGGGGAGCGACGGGAGAGGGCTGGACCTGGCAGAGGGCGCAGCGGCGAGAGACCCCAGCTTTGCAAGTCTTGCAAAATGTTTTTTCTTGGCAAGGTGGCTGAAACTGCCTACATTTGCACTGTCAAACAACAAGAAGTTCAACATTTTCAAAACACAAGTATGGAAACTCAGAAGATTTACAACCTCGTCATCCTCGATGCCTCAGGCTCGATGGAAGTCATCTACAATCAGGCACTCACAGGCGTAAACGAGACTCTTGCCACCATCCGCAGGGCGCAGGAGACTCACCCCGAGCTGCAGCAGTATGTCACGCTGGCATCGTTCAGTGCCGGCGATGATTTCCTCAACCGCATCTATTCTGCCAAGCCCATCGCCGAAGCCCGCAACATCACAAGCGCCGACTATCCTCTGCTCGGATGCACAGCCCTCTACGACGCCATGGGCACCTGCATCAGCGAGCTCCAGCAGCGGGTCTGCCATGGCGACCGCGTGCTCGTCACCATCATCACCGACGGCTATGAGAATGCGTCGCGCACCTGGAACGGTCGCCAGATTAAGTCGCTCGTCCAGGAACTCCGTCAGATGGGTTGGACCTTCACCTACATCGGTGCCGACCAGGATGTGGAGAAGGTGGCTGGCGAGATAGGCGTGTGCAATGCGCTCCGCTTCTCAGCCAATGTAGAAGATACCGCCGCCATGTTTGAGAAAGAGGGCCGCAGCCGTACCAGGTTCTACGACAAGGTGTGCTGCGAGATGCGAGCGCCTGATGCTTCGCTGGCAGAATCCGACGACTATTTCGCCGATGATGACACTCCGGAGGCCCTTGAGGATATCCTCAAGAGCGAGCCGAAGGGCAATCGATGACATGCCACCCATGGCGCTGGCAGGGATGACTTGCCGGCGCACTGACAATCATAACAATGAACACTAATACGATACTATTCAGCAATCTGCCGTTCCGCCCTGAACCCAATCAGGTGTTCTTCATCGAGAATGGCTACGATGAGGATGTCAATGACCTCATCCGCGACGTCTATCTGCGCCTGAAAGCCAAGTTCGACCGTGCCGGTATGGATTTCTACTACATGCCCTACCTGCTCAGCGAGCACGACATCGAGGCCAAGCTGCGTTACTATGCGCCCTACCTCTCTTCCCAGCCCCTGGTCGGCGAGGTCAGGAGCGATGCGTTCGCTCCCTATATCTCTGACGAAGACCAACGCAAGCGTCTGAAGCCATCGTTCATCTTCGGGGCTACGCGGGAGGGGTACGCGGGTGATGTCAGATTCCGGCAAGTGGCCTTGTCCGATGTCGACTTCGCTTCTTCTGCTGCCATGGACGCCCTGGTTCATCTGATAAGTCAAAGGCTTGCCGCATCCTGTGGCGTAGATGCCGATATGGCGGCAATCAGTCCTTGCCTGGCGAGCGTCCCGATGGAAGATAAGTCGGAGTGCCTTCTTTCTCAGGAGTTTCTGGAGCCTACTGCAGAGTCCGCCATGCCCGCCTCTGCGGAAGAAACTGCCGAGAAGCAGAGCTTTATTGCTACAGAGGATGTCCTGCGCGAGCTTCGCATGACCGTCCAGAAACTCAGGCTCGAAGGCGTGTCACTCATGGCCATCCACGAGTTCATCGACAAGCAGGAACCCCTGTCGCGCATGATTGTCACCCCCGATTATCGCATCTTTCTGCCCGACTACAACGGCATGGAAATCGAGATGGGTGCCCTGCCCAAAGCCATCTATTTCCTCTATCTGCGCTATCCCGAAGGCATCATCTACAAGCACATGCAGGACTATTATACCGAGCTGCTCAACATCTACCGACAGCTGCGCCCCTGTACCGACGAGGCCCGGCTCAACCTCACCATAACCAAGGTCGGCAACCCGCTGGGCAACGCCCTCAATGAGAACCTCGCCCGAATCAGAAAGGCATTCGTAGAGAAGTTCGACGAGCATCTCGCCATCAACTACATAGTCACCGGCGAGCGTGGCTCCCGCTACGCCATCCCCCTGGATAGAGATTTGGTTGTTTGGGAGGAGTAACACTAAGGGCTGAATTCCAAGCGAGGAATCCAGCCCTAATTCTTTATGTTCCAAAAAGTTTTAGCCGACAGCAATAATATGATGTATAGCGGCGCCCCTACACCTTCGCCAACTATGGAACCCTCTCACCCACATCTACTTCCTAAACCTCTTCGACACGGCGGAGTAGCCGCAGCGTTGGCAGAGAGGCTCGGTGGCGGTGTGGTTGGTGAAGCCCTGATAGATGGCGTGGGCGCGCGGCGACGCGAGAATTTCCTCCAGACTCTGGGTGTAGAGGTTGCCCAAGTCCATGTCGCCGTTATGGTCCAGACAACAGGGGACCACGGTGCCGTCGACGAGCACGCCAATCTGGTTGCGGAGAGCATAGCAGAACACCTCTTCGCCGGCGTAGGATTCGTGCTGGAGGTCAGGCCATTCAAACATGTTGTTGCTCTCGATATACAGGTTCTCTGCCAGTCGCCAGCCATCGTTTCGCTCGACCCACGGGCGAGGCTGGTGGTTGGCTATCAGACGGATAATCTCTTCGTTCATGCTGTTGTGGCCGCCTTCGTTCCACAGCCGCAGCACGATGATGCACCCTCGACGAGCTGCTTCTTTGGCGAAGGTCATCACCTCGTCGATATATTGCTCGAGGTCCTCCTTGCCGTTACCCTCGTGCGAGTGTAGGGAAATCTGCAGCTTATGGGGCAGAGCCTCGAGCATATCCTCCCGCTTCGACAGCAGCGTGCCGTTGGTGGTAATCACCGGGATAAACCCTTTCTGCCGAGCCATCTCCACAAATTGGGGCAGATGGGGATGAAGGAAAGGTTCGCCCATGAGGTGGAAATACAGAAACTTGACCCTATCTGCGAGCCTGTTGGTCAGCAGGTCAAACTCCTCAAGCGTCATCGTGCGCTTTGGACGCGTGGTCTTGGGGCAGAAGACGCAGTTGAGGTTGCAGACATCTGTCGTTTCAAGATAACAACGTGTAATCATATCATCGGCAAATTCATTGATTTTTATTATATTCTCATCCATGATGCCAGCCACTCAGCCTGGCGCCTTCTCAGCCACAGTCTCCCAAACTCAAGCCCCCAGCATGCACCACATGGTCACGAGGAAGGGCACGGAGAAGTCGGTGGCAAAGCCATGGAAGATGCTCAGCGCCACATAGCGCTGGCCTATCGTCTGGGTGATGATGGGCAGCGTGGTGTCCATCGTCGTGGCGCCACCCGAGGATATCGGCGCCAGCGGCCCAAACCACTTCGCCATCAGTGGCGTCATCAGCAGCGTAATCATCTCGCGGATGATGTTGGTCAGCAGGGCGATGGTGCCCAGCTCGGCACCGCGATATTCGGTGATGAAGATACTGGACAGCGAGTAGTAGGCAAATCCGCTGTCTATGGCCAGGCAGTCTGTGAGTCCGCGGGGTTGGATGATGCCCCCGTCGCCGCCCAGCATGATGGCGAATGCCACCATCGCGCCCACCCACGAGCCCAGGATAGTGGCTATGGGCAGGAGTGCCAACCTCGGATTGAGACTCTTGAAATCGCTCTTCATATCGGGGTTGAGGCCAATGCTCATCCCCACGCAGAGCAGCAGTCCGCACAGCGCCACAAAGCTCAGTCCGCCTTCTGCCATCCATGCGGGCAGCGCGTCCAGGCGACCCGCCACGAGGCCGAGGATGAAGAAGCCTACCACAATCAGACTGCCCTTCATGCGCGGCCTCCTTTCACGCTCTTCCACAGTGCCCAAGCCAGCACGCAGCAGCCCAATACGCTGCAAACTGCCAGCAGCAGAGCCTCTACGCCCAGGGTGGGCAGGGCGGCGATTATCTGCTCGTTGCCGCCCACCTCGGCTCCCAGCATAAAGAGCAGGAGCCATATCAACCATGTCGTGGCCCTGGCTGTCCATGTGCCCACCGCCTTGGCGCCGGCCTGTGCCGCCAGTCTTGTGCGTACGGTGTAGCCCAAGCCGATGCCGAGAAATATAAATGCGATTACTATAAACATATTCTTATTAGTTGTTGCGGTTGTGTCCAGCCACAATCTTCTTCACGCTGCCGTCGCTGTATTTGACGATGGTGATGCCGCTGCCTGGGCGTGCTATGCGCACTCCGTTGGGCGTGTAGTAACCCACCGCTTTGACCTCTCCCGTGGCGGGGCTGTCGATGCCCACGGTCTGCACCACCTTGTAGGCCACACCCATCACCAGGGCGCGACCTCCGCGGGTGCTGGTGAGACGCACGCCTCTGAGCTTGCGACTCTTGTCGGCGCCGATGGCGTGGTCAAAGAGACAGAAGTCGAGGCTCTGGCTGTAGGTGTCCGTGCGCTTGTTGATGCGGCTCAGTCCGCTGATGGCCTCTTCGCCCGACAGACTCTTTACCGACCAGTCTGCCACAGTGAGCGCGACGCCCTCGCCCTGGCTGCCGTCGCTGTAGAGTGGGGTAGCCGTCAGGTCGCTGCTGCCGTCGCCGCTTGTGGCGAGGATGTAGAGCTGGCTGGTCGTTATGGGTGCGCTGAAGATGAGGTCGCCCCCTTCGCCCGTCTTGATGACGAGGGCGTTGCTGGCGGCATAGTCGCCTAACTGGAAGTTGGCTCCCGATGGGGCGTTGACGACGCCGTCTGTAGGCAGTCCGCCCGATGCCTTGAGCCCGGCAGAGTAGAAGGTGTTGTCGGCACCGTCGCCGGCATTGTCGGCATGGTTGCTTGAGGGCAGCGCCTCGACTACCACGTCGGCATTATATCCCGACGCCACCGTCACGGGCCGTATGTCTGTCTTCTCCTGTGGCAGCAGTTTCTTGTCCATGAATGTCAGACGGTTCTTTATCCATCGCTTCAGGTAGCTTATCTCGTCGTTGAAGCTGTAGCCCACATAGGCGTTGGGCCATACATATCTGCCAAACATGCCCCAGGCAGCCTCGTTGCGCTCCATCGCACCTCCCGAGGTGAGCAGCGTGGCGAGCGAGTCTATCTTGGCTTCGATGCGGTTGTCGGCATACTGGCCCTCGCGATACTGCGCCCAGCGGGCCTTCAGGTCGGTCTGATAGGCAGGGTCGTCTATGAGCCTCTTCCACCAGAATGGCACCAACTGGTTGTCGGTCTCGCGGCTGTTCATGTCGTACTGCCACAGGTCGGTACGCGAGCCCTTGTAGTAGTCGGCGTTGCCCAGCGCGATGTTGAAGTCCCAGAGCGTACACTTCCAGCGGCTGTCGAGCCCCTCGTTCTTGGCGCGCGTCTCGCTGTACTTGTACATGTGCGAACTCAGACGGTAGCCGTCCACGTTGAACGTGAACTCGGTCGAGAGCATATAGTCGATAAAGGAGGTCACGTCGATATACTTCCGATAGCCGTTGACGGGGTCTTTGTAGTTGTCGCCGGCAAAGCAGTCTTCCATGTCGTCTATCGACTTTTGGATGGCTTTCTCCGTACCTGCAGGCAGGTCGGCAAAGTCCTCATACTCAGGGTCGTCGTATTGGTAGGTGATGTATTTGGTATTGTCCACCGTACCGTAGCGGCCGTAGGGGTGATACTTGGAGCGGTAGTAGTGGTCTTCGTCGTCGCGGTCTATCTCCACGCGCCAGTCGCCCGTCAGGTCGCCTCCGTCCTCGCCGGGGTCATGCAGGTTCAGACGGTTCTTGCCCTTGCCCGGACGCTCGGTGAGGATGTAGATGCCGTAGTATTTGCCGTCGACCACCACCTCGACATGGCGCGAACTGGGCACCCAGTCAAAGTAGGGACGCCCCAGCTCGAAGGTGAGCACGTCGCGTATCATCGACTTGTCAGAGAAAGGCGCCAGCAGCGCCCAGTCGTTGTCTTTGCCCAGTCCCAACAGGCTCACCTTCACCTTTTTGCCGCCTTCTTCCAGCGGTTTGGCGATGGTCTTGAAGCCGTAGGGCTTCTTGTCAGACGAGTTGAACGACGAGTTGCCGCGATATTTCAGACTGATATATCCCTCATAGTCCACCTTCTGGTCGGGGTGGGCTGCGAGGTCGGCATAGTTGGTCTTGCCCGTGCCGTTGTCTATGATTTTGATTTTTGCGGTGATACGCTCTTCGCGTAGTATCATCTTGCCGTCTACGTCGATGAAGACGATGGGCAGATTGGTTTCGCTCAGCTTGACCTGGGCGTTCTTGGTGGGCGGATAGTTGTCGGCCCTCTGCGCATATAAGGCTGTCAGACAGAGTAGCATGCACAGCAGTGTGGATATACGTTTCATTGTTATATAGGTTTTTATTTCTCCTTGTGGTGGCCTGTCCATGACGGGCGGGTAGATGGGTTCATAGGTGATTGCTTGTTATTGACACACAAAGTTACACAATAATTCTGACAGTGCTTGCGCAAAAGCCGGTAAAATCATTGGTGCAGGGCAAAATAGCCCTGGCCACGCCCGCCGTCGCGACGCTGCACCCCTGCGCGCCCGCCACTGCCATGTACTAAAAAAGGACTGCATCCCTCGAAAGGGGTACAGTCCTTATTATTATTTCGATTTTAACTATATCGAAAATTAGTCAGCCAGGAGGGTGAAGCGCTTGTAAGCAACGATGTTGAGATCGCCCTGCTTCTTCAGCCAGTCCTTAACTGAAATCTTGCCATCCTCGTCGGCGAACTGGAACTCCTGGTCTACCAGGCAGTTCTCCTTGAAGAACTTGGCCATACGGCCCTTGGCAATGTTCTGGATCATCTGCTCGTTCAGGTTGGCAGCCTTCTCAGCGCCTACGGTCTGCTTGATTTCGCGGGCCTTGTCAGCCTCCTCCTGTGTGAGCCATCCCTTCTTCATGTTAGACTCGATGTGGTCATCGCTGTCTACGAGGTTAGGATTGATGCCAGCCTTCTTGATAGCGGCAACTACAGCCTTCTCTACCTGCTCTTCCTTGGTCTTCTGGATAGCCACCTTGAGCTCCTCGTCCTTAACGGCCTGGGGAACAGAAGCCTCGTCGAGAGCTACAGGCTTCATTGCTGCAACCTGCATAGCTACCTTGTGAGCAGCCTCTTCGTTGTCCTTGTCCAGCTGTACCATGGTAGCCAGAGTGTGGCGGCCCATGTGGTCGTATACAGAGATGTTGTCACCTACGAGATAGTTGTAGCCATCGAGCTCCATCTTCTCACCGGTAACACCTGAGCGATGCTGTACGGCGGTGGCAGCGTCGTCGCCATTGGCGAGCTTCAGCGCCTTAACCTCGTCGAGGTTGGTGCAGCGTGCGGCGATAGCAGCGTCGAGGATTTCGCCTACGAGGGCGATGAAGTCCTTACCGGCAGCTACGAAGTCGGTCTCACACTTCACGGCAACCATTGCGGCGAAGCCATCAACCTTCTTAACCAGTACGCAACCATTTGATGTCTCACGGTCTGAACGCTTGGCAGCGATGGCGAGGCCACGCTCACGCAGGAGCTCCTTAGCCTTGTCGAAATCGCCTTCAGCCTCGTTCAGGGCGTTCTTTACATCAGCCAGACCGGCGCCAGTCATAGCGCGCAGCTTTTTGATATCTTCTATTGTAACAGCCATAATTGTTATTTCTTAAACTTGGGTTTGTGATTCTATTGATTACTCAGCGGCGGGAGCCTCTGTAGCAGCAGCCTCAGCGGCGGGAGCCTCTTCCTTGCGGGCCTTGCGTGTGCGGCGGGGCTTAGCCTCTGCCACTTCCTCAGCCTGCTCGGCAGCAGCCTTCTCGTCAGCCTTCTCAGCCTTGCGCTCCTCGAGACCTTCTGCGATAGCACCGCAGCAGGCGTTCAGTATAACCTCGATAGAGTCCTTGGCGTCGTCGTTGGCAGGAATCAGGTAGTCTACAGCCTTGGGATCAGAGTTGGTATCCACGATAGCGAATACTGGGATGCCCAGACGCTGAGCCTCTTTCACTGCGATGTGCTCCTTCATTACGTCGATAACGAAGAGGGCAGAGGGCAGACGAGTCAGGTCAGAGATTGAACCGAGGTTCTTCTCCAGCTTGGCACGCTGACGGGTTACCTGCAGCAACTCGCGCTTAGAGAGGTTAGAGAATGTACCGTCGTTCATCAGCTTGTCGATGTTTGCCATTTTCTTAACAGCCTTGCGGATGGTTGGGAAGTTGGTAAGCATACCACCGGGCCAACGCTCGATTACGTAAGGCATGTTAACTGATGCAGCCTTCTCGGCTACGATGTCCTTTGCCTGTTTTTTAGTAGCGACAAACAAGATTTTCTTGCCTGACTTGGCGATACCCTTCAGCGCCTCTGCTGCCTCGTCGATCTTGGCAACAGTCTTGTTGAGGTCTATGATATGGATGCCATTGCGCTCCATGAAGATGTAAGGAGCCATAGCGGGATTCCACTTGCGACGGAGGTGGCCAAAGTGGCAACCTGCCTGGAGTAACTGGTCAAAATTAGTTCTTGACATTGCTTTTTCTTTTTGAGTTGTTTACTTTCTTTTTTAATTCTATATTGCTTAGAACCAACCCACAGGTAATCGCCAGCAGTGGCAAGTCTTATGGGTTTAGATGCTAAACGGTTCAGTATATTAACGCTTACTGAACTGGAAGCGACGACGAGCCTTGGGCTGACCTGGCTTCTTACGCTCAACAGCACGAGAGTCGCGAGTGAGGAAACCCTGGTCCTTCAGAGCCTTCTTGTCTTCGGCGTTAACCTTAACGAGGGCACGGGCGATAGCGAGGCGGAGAGCCTGGCTCTGGCCGGTGAAACCACCACCGTCGAGGTTGGCCTTTATATCATACTTCTCAGCAACTTCCAGAAGGTTCAGTGGCTGCTTAACCACATACTGAAGGATAGCTGATGGGAAGAATTCTTTCAAATCTTTCTTGTTGATTGTGATCTTACCGGTACCTTCGGTGAGGTAAACACGAGCTACAGAGCTCTTGCGGCGACCGATTGCATTAATCATTTCCATCTTTAGTTCCTATTATTTATACTGGTTAATATCGATTGACTTTGGCTTCTGAGCCTCGTGCTTGTGCTCTGTGCCCTCATATACATAGAGGTTGTCGAGCAGTGCGCGACCGAGAGGACCCTTGGGGAGCATACCCTTGACAGCGTGGCGAACAATCTTGTCGACACCGTTCTTGCGAGTACGGAGCTCGGCAGGAGTGTTGAAGCGCTGACCACCGGGATAGCCGGTATAGCGGGTGTAAACCTTGTCAGTTTCCTTCTTACCAGTGAAGCGAACCTTAGCGGCATTGATAATGATTACGTAGTCTCCACAGTCCACGTGGGGAGTGAAGTTTGGCTTGTACTTACCACGGAGCAACTTTGCAACCTTTGAGCAAAGACGACCTACAATCTGGTCGGTGGCGTCGATAACGACCCACTCCTTGGTAGCTGTTTCCTTGTTAACGGAAATAGTCTTGTAACTTAAAGTGTTCATTTTTAATTTTAATTTTTACTACTAAAAAACGTTTTTATTTCTCTTGATGTGCAGGCGATTCACTAACCATGACGCTCGGCCAAAAGCGCCACTATTAACACGCTCACACGGGGGACTCTAAGTGTGTCCCCGAAATAATCGGCGTGCAAAATTACACATTATTTTTATATCAGCCATTATCGAGACGCTTCCAATGACGAAGATTTATGAATATTTAACAGTGTTCGCGGCTTTTCTCATCATCCTGGTGCCGACAGCGATGGTCGCGGTGGCGATGGGGGTGACCTTCGGATTCATCGAAATGACCTTCGGATTTGCGTCGTTTACCTTCGGCAGCGTGGAGATGATTTTTGATGCCGTGGGGATGTCCTTCGGATGGGAGGTGATGGCTTGGGGCTGGTTAGAAGTACCCGTGGGTCTCCACATCGCCATAGTTGAGGGTGAGTTCCACGCGTTTCAGCGTGACGGGAGTGCTCCCGGCGGGGGCTGTGATGGTGATGGTGTTGTCGCCGTGGCGCAGGGCGTCGGCAGGCATGGTCACGGCATACTGGTGCTCGCCCTTGCCCAACCGGCGGCAGCGGTCGTAGAGCGCAGGGTAGTCTGCGCGGGTGGCAGTCATGGGCTTGCCGTTGAGGCTCAGGCTGAGCAGCGCCTCGCCGCGGGTGCGGAAGAAGACGATGACTTCGCGCGGACGGATAGAGTCCATGTGGTCGCCCACGTAGATGGTCACGTCGCGACGCTCTCCGCCCTTGAGCGCGAGCGGCAGTGGCGTATTGGGGCGCAGCCCGTACTGCCGTTTGCCGTCCGAGAGCCAGTAGGTCTTGTTGCGACCCTCGAGCATCTCCCGGCTACCCAGTTCGTGGAGCATACGAGGGTGCGCCGTGCGGCATACCTGCCCTCCGCGCTCCAGCTGGTAGTGGCCGCTCACGTAGTTGTTGAAGAAGTAGTTGAAGAGATAGATGCCGTCGGCGCCCTGGTCCAGTGCAGCCGAGCAGAAACCGCGCATCATACCCTCCGAGACGGGTTCGTTCTCGGTGTAGGTCATCATGTCGGTGCTGGCGTAGAGGGGTGTGTTGAGCGCATTGCCCAACTCGCTGCGCATCCGTGCTATGGGCTGAGCCGGGTCTATCAGCGTGTGGGTGCCCACGCTCACCAGGTCTATCAAGCCTTCCTCGAGCCACTCGCGCAGGTCTATTCCCTTCTCCAGGTTCTCTGCCAGCGACGGCGCCACCCTCACGGCGAGCTTTATGCGTCCCGGCTGCTTGCGGCGTGACGACTCGCGGTCCACTCGACGCCTTATCTGCCTCATCATATCGGTCATCTCAGCCGTGTGGCGCTTGCCTTCGCCCCGCTTGAAGTAGCAGAAGAAGCGCATGAAGTCCAGCATATACCAGTCGATGTCGTCGCGGTAGCGGCTGAGTTGCTCGCCGATGATGCTCACCTTGCGGTTGCGCACGGCGCGATGGGCAAAGTCGTAGGCGCCGGCACTGTGCCAGCCCAGCGAGGGGTCGCCGATGCGGTATTCGGGATGCTTGAGCCACCATTCTGCCCACATCACGGGACAGTCTGTTTCGGCGTCGGCGAAGTGGAGGTCGTTCATGCGGTAGGCTATCATCGCCGCCATGCCGTGACGCCGTGCCAGCTGCAGCGACGACCGCATAAACTCGCCTCCTTCGGTCTCGATGTGGAGCAGATTGTCATAGCAGGTGCGCATATTGTTGTAGAGCGCCGTGTTGCCGCCATGGTCTATGTGCCCGCGGTCGTCGCCGTAGTAGCGGCAGTAACGCGAGGGATAGCATACGAAGTCGCTGCCCGAGCAGATGGAGTAGGTGGCCACCTGCGAGCCCGCGGCAAGACTCGTGAGCGAGTCGAGGTGGGCGAGCGTGAGCGGTGCGCCGTTCCAGTAGGTGTTCAGCAGCAGCTCGGTGCCGTCGTTGTCGTAGATAATGTTGGGTTGGGCTGCGACGGCAATCCATGTTGCGGTCGCGACGATGGTGGTGACGATGCGTTTCGTACTGTTTAGGATGCGTATCATTCTATATAATATAATAAGGTGTAGATTTGTTAACGCTGCAAAGGTAGCCATAAACGCCCACATGGACAAGAGCTACATTATGTTTTGTCACAAAAAAGTAGGAAAAAATAACAAAAACTATATATTCAACCCCAAGAATTTTACGTAACTTTGCAGCGCGTAATTACACTGTTAGTATATTATTATCATTTATGGGAGGCATTTTCGGAACTATTTCCAAGAAAAGCTGCGTTGCCGATTTGTTCTACGGAACCGACTACAATTCACACCTCGGTACCCGTCGTGGCGGTATGGCAACCTATAGTGAGGATAAGGGCTTTGTCCGCTCTATCCATAACCTCGAAAGCTCTTATTTTCGTTCTAAGTTTGAGCCTTCGCTCAATAAGTTTGAAGGCTGCTGTTCAGGTATAGGTGTCATCAGTGATACCGATGCACAGCCATTGGTCATGAACTCTCATCTGGGGCAGTTTGCCATCTGCACGGTGTCCAAGATTGCCAATATGGAGCAGCTCGAGGCCGAGATGCTCAGCCGCAATATGCACTTCGCCGAGATGTCGTCGGGCAAGACCAATACCACCGAGCTTGTGGCGCTCCACATCATCCAGGGCAAGACATTCCGCGAGGGCATCGAGAATGTCTATCATCATGTCAAGGGCTCGTGCACGATGCTCATCCTTACCACCAACGGCATCATCTGTGCCCGCGACAGTTGGGGGCGCACCCCGCTCATCATCGGCAAGAAGGATGGCGCCTACGCCGTGACGAGCGAGACCACCTCGTTCCCCAACCTCGGCTTCGAGCCTTGCTACGAGTTGGGTCCGGGCGAGATTGTGCGCATCACCGCCGATGGCACCGAGCAGATACGCCCTGCCAACAAGAAGATGCAGATTTGCTCTTTCCTCTGGGTCTACTACGGATTCCCTACCTCTACCTATGAGGGCAGGAATGTCGAGAAGGTGCGCTTCGACAATGGCTACCAGATGGCGCTCACCGACGATACCGAGGTAGACTGCTGCAGCGGTATCCCCGACTCAGGTACGGGTATGGCCATGGGCTACGCTGCCGGCAAGCAGGTGCCCTATCAGCGCTGTATCGCCAAGTACACCCCCACCTGGCCCCGCTCCTTCACTCCCGCCAACCAGGCCATGCGCTCGCTGGTCGCCAAGATGAAGCTCATCCCCAATGTGGCTATGCTCAAGGGCAAGCGCGTGCTGTTCTGCGACGACTCCATCGTGCGCGGAACCCAGTTGAGAGACAATGTCAAGGTGTTGTTCGACCAGGCACAGGTCAAGGAGTGCCACATGCGTATCGCCTGTCCGCCCCTGGTCTACGGATGTCCGTTTATCAACTTCACCTCGTCCAAGAGTGATATGGAACTCATCACCCGACGCATCATCGAGCGCTTCGAGGGCGATGCCAACAAGAATCTGGATAAATATGCCACCACCGGGTCGCCCGAGTACGAGCGTATGGTGGCGGCTATAGCCGAGGAGCTTGGACTTACCTCGCTCCGGTTCAACAGTGTGGAAGAACTGATTCATGCCATCGGTCTTCCCAAGTGTCAGGTCTGCACCCACTGCTTCGACGGCAGCAGCGCCTACACCCTCAACGAGTGTGCCGACGACTGATGACGCCGCGCAGGGCAAACCAGAGATGCATCACCACCGTGCTGGCCACGCCGTAGTGGCGGCACATCACGCTGAAGCGCTCGCGGAGTGAACGGCGATGATACGTGGTGGTCATGCCACCATCGAGAAAACAAGCCAACACTGCATGTGTGTTGACAAGAGGAAGTCGGTAGCGTGCTGCCGACTTCATTATTTTTATACACCAGTCCACATCGGCAGAGTAGCGGTACTTCAGGTCGTAGGGGATGGCTTTGGCCAGGTCGGTGCGGGCGTAGAACGCCTGGTGGCATACCAGCATGCCGTGGCGGAACGACTTCCAACTGAGCGCCTCGGGCGGAGCCAGACGGCGGCGGCCCACATAGTGGCCTCGGTCGTCGATGATGTCGGTGTCGCCATAGATTACCGCCGGCTTCTCGTCGGGCATGAGCGCCGCATGAGCCACCCGCTGCAGCGTGTGCTCGTCCTTGAAGGTGTCGCCGGCGTTGAGGAATACGAGGTAGTCGCCCTCAGCCATCTGGATGCCTTTGTTCATCGCGTCGTAGAGTCCGCCGTCGGGCTCCGAGACGGCCCTTATCTGGTGGGGAGACGCCCCACGCGATTTTTCTTCATACTCCCTTACCAGTTTCATGGTGTCATCCTTCGACTTGCCGTCGATGATGAGATGCTCCACTTGGTCATAGTCTTGGCTCTCCACGCTCGCCAGCGTCCGCGGCAGTTCGTGCGCGGCGTTGTAGGTACATGTGATAACGGTTATGGTCATGCTTCCAGATAGTCTTTGCCTGCAAGGCGGTTGTAGATATTGATATAGCGTGCGGCGACGGCGCGCTGGCTGTAGTGCTGTGCCACCTTCTTCACGGCTTCCTCGCCCAGAGTCTTGCGGTCGGCCTCGTCGAGCGTCCAGTGCAGACCGCGAGCCAGGTCGTCGGCATCCTTGTATTCAGCCACATATCCGTTGACCTTGTGGTCTATCTCTTCGGGTATGCCGCCCACGCGGAAGCCTATGCAGGGCACGCCGCAGGCCATCGCCTCCATGATGGTGTTGGGCAGGTTTTCAGAGAGCGACGGCAGCACGAAGGCATCGGCGGCGTTGTAGACATCCACCATGCGGCGCGGGTCGTTGACATACCCTAAGGGGTAAGCCTGTAGCGGCAGGCGGTCGGCTATCTCTTCGGCGTGACCGCCCACGATGATGAGGCCTGTGTTCTCGCGTATCTCCGGATGCTCCTGCTCCCATTTCCGGCATGCCTCGATGAGATAGTCCATGCCCTTGTTCACGTTGGTCACGCGTTGCGAGGCAAAGAGTATCAGTCTTCGGTCGGCGGGAAGTCCCAGTCGTCTTCGAGCTTCGACCTTGTCGGCAGGGGCGAAGAGGCGGGTGTCGATGGGGTTGGGTATGGCGCAGGTCTCCTGACCCTCCAGGAGCCGGCTCTGGCGTGCCTCGCTCTCTAACCAGTGGCTGCACGCCACAAAGGTGATGCGTCTGCCGGCGAGCATGCGCTCCTTGCGTCGCCAGGTGGCGTCGGCGAGGTCGTGGCTGCTGTCTCCGGGCAGATAGGGACAGTGGGCGCAGTGGCTCTTGAACCGCTCACACCCCAGGGTGAGGTGGCATATCGCCGTGGCGGGCCAGATGTCGTGCATCGTCCATACCACCGGCTTTCCCGAGTCGAGTATCTTGCGGATATTCTTCAGCGAGAGCATGCCCTGGTTTATCCAGTGCAGATGGATGATGTCTGCCTCCTTGAATTCGGGCAGCTTTGTGATGTCGGTGCCTGCGTTGGCGGTATCTATCTCCCACAGATGGCGGCGGTTCAGCCGCAGATGGAGATATATCGTCAGTCTTTCCCACAGAAAATTGAAGTGGTGGCGCCACGACTTGGGCAGACTGCACACCGCGATGTGCTCGGTCTCCTTGTCGCGCACCAGCATCTTGGCTTTTACGCCGCTGTTGTTGAGCGCTTCCATCAGCCGTCGTGCAGCCACAGCCGCTCCGCCAGCCCTCTCGCTCGTGTTGACGATTAGTACACGCATACCTTATTATATTATATATATATATTTTCCTTTGTTCTTGCTCCCCCTGCGACCTGGCGCATAGTCCCAGCCGCCATGGTGCATAGTCCCGGTGACCTGGCGCATAGTCCCGGTGACCTGGTGCATAGTCTCGGCGACCATGGTGCATAGTCCCGGTGACCTGGTGCATAGTCCCGGTGACCTGGTGCATAGTCCCGGCCGCCTGCAGAGTTGTCTGATCGCCGCCGTCGGTACCTCCACGCTCTTGGAGATGGCGTTGGCAGGAGCCGGAGCCTCCTCTGTATCGGGCAAAGGTAAACATAAAATCTGAAAAACCCACACAGCCTCCCTGTTTTTTGCAGTATTCGCCCCCAACTGCCCCTCTGCCCTCCGCGCCCTGGCTGCCGCCGGTCTGCCCGCAGCCCTGGCGTACCGGGCTCTCATTGTGGCGTCGGTGCAAGTGCCTGCGCCCCTTCTTGCGCCTATATATGTCACTCTTGCGCTTATATATATAATAAGGTATATTATTATAATAAGGTATAGGAACCGCCTCTGGCAGTCATACATCTTGACAAAATGGGGCGGGGGCTGTACTGGTTGGTTTTCAGGGGCTGGATGGGGGCGCTAAAAGGGTGTTCGTGGGCGAAAAGGTTATGTTTCAAATTGTAATGATAACCCTCGCGAATAAATGAAACCGTAACTGCGGTTGTTGGAATTATTACATATTTCAGTTGTGTGCGCACACAGTTTTATTGATTTGCATCAAGAAAGGCAACAAAATCATCAATAAAAGTGTACTAACTATTGTGGGAAGTGTGAAAGGTTTGTATCTTTGCATCGTCAAAAGGTTAATAGATTGTTTAGGTTAGTAGTAATAGA
>OQVS01001384.1_pt1 | contig 16594 bp, 12 predicted proteins | sample 1691601 | NCBI WGS metagenome assembly OQVS01 (sample SAMN03418268, study PRJEB22391) | human gut metagenome | biome: human-gut; feature: organic feature; material: feces | host: Homo sapiens | place: Tanzania | collected 2013-01
ACCGGGAACATATTCCGCCAACGGACACGCATATCATTGCTTCATGCCAACAAGAATCTTCCGGCGACATAAATGCCTAAAATACAGGATATGCTCATTAAATAACGAGTGTTGCAATTTTGCAACATTATATATGGGATTTTGTCGGTTCTTATTATTATATTTGCAAAAGTTATCCTAAAATTACATAATTTTAGGTATAACACCCAAACAAGGACGTCAACAGGCTTCAATGCCAAATACAATAAACGAACAATTAGAACAAGGACTGCTTTGAAAATACCGAGATTCAAAATAAAGAGACCCAAGATAAGCCGTATACTGAGCTTTGACCATGTCTGTATCACGCTGCTCGTGCTGCTGATGGGATGGCTGCTGGCGTTCGCGTCGATAAACCTGACGGTGGTGAACCCGGTGAAAAAAGCCTTCAGCGATTTCTCCATGACCGACGTGTATTACGAGATACAGAACAGCAGCGGAGTGAAGGAGATAAACAGCGACATCGTGCTTGTGGACATGACGGAGCTGTACGACAGGCGCAAGATTGCCGACTGCATGACGGCAATAAACCAATGCCAGTCAAAGGTGTTCGTAGTCGACCTAATCTTCGAAAGGCCGAGCTACGACGAAGAGGAGAACGAATATCTCATCAACGCCGTGGCAGGACTGCGCAACGCCGTGTTCTCGTGCAAGCTGACAGACTACGACTATGAGAAGGACAAGTTCAGGAAGGTGCGCCGCTCGTTCTTCAGCAGCGACGACGACGGGCTGACCTGGGCTTTCAGCAACGTGATTTCGGGAGAAGGCTACGGCTGCATAAGGAAATACTCGCAGAACGAACACATAAACGACCACGTGATTTTCTCGCTGCCGTATGCAGCAATATGCAGATACACCAACACCAAGCCGCAGGAACAGGCACCGAAGCAGCGCAACATAGAATACAGCCACACGGACTTCATCGTGGTGCCACACGATAAAGTGCTCGAGAACCGCAATCTGATAAAAGGCAAGATTGTCATTCTCGGCACGATAAACGAGGAGGCAGACACGCATATCACACCGCTCGGCAAAATGCCGGGAATGAAGATACAGGCTTTCGCCATGCTCTCGTCGATGTCACACCACAAGGTGTACGCGCTGAACGACTATATGAGCATACTGCTCACCATCGTGCTCTGCTACATATCATCGATGGCGGGAGCATACCTCACGAGAAGGCACACATATTATTATCTGTACTGGATCAAGCTCTACTATTTCCTCGTCACGGCACTGCTGGTGTGGGTGAGCTTCCTGATGTTCACGAAATACAACTACTACGTGAGCCTGCTCTACCCGCTCGTGGGACTCGCCCTCGTGGAGACGGCACGCCTGCAATACAAATGGATAGTGATGATGCTTTCCAAGCACACGAAACTGAAATTCATCAAGAAATCTATATATTATGTGGAAAAATAGGATATACACAATACTGCCGGCACTGCTGTTTGCCATAGCAACGGCTCTGGCGGCACCGGACAGCGACAAAGGCAAGACCCTGCTTCTGAGGGGCGACTCGCTCTACCGGCAGGGAAACTACGTGGAGGCGGCAAAGGCATACCTCCTTTCGGCAAACGAAGGCAACGTCGAAGCACAGTTCAACATCGCCTACGCCTACTTCACCGGCGAAGGCATCGACCGCGACTACACCTCGGCGGCAATGTGGTTCAAAAGGGCGGCAAGGCAGAACTTCGCCAAGGCGCAATACAACCTCGCCTACTGCTATATGAACGGCAGAGGAGTGCCGCGCGACTACGACAAGGCTTCTGCGCTGCTGCACCTGTCTGCCGACAACAACTACAAACGGGCACAGCTCACGCTTGCCGACTGCTATGCCAATGGCATACTGGTGGAGCAGGACGAGGCGGAAAGCCGCAAATGGAAGGAGATTGCCGAGGGAAAAGCGGAGGAAAAGACCGGCGCGGAAACAATAAAAGCCGCGGCGAAAGCGAAGGAAAGACCCGAAGCGAAGAAGAATGCACAAGCCGCGAAGAAGGAAACGCTGGACGAGGACTATTCAGTGGAGGTTGACCTGCCAGGCACAAACGCAACGAAGCAGCCGCAGACCATAAAGGCACCCGAACCGCAGCCCAAGGAGCAAACCCCGGACGGAAGCAAGCCGAAGCCGCGACTGATAAAGGGTCCGGGGCAGATAAAAAAGGCGCCTGCCGACAACGGCAGCAACAACGAAGCAACAGAAAACGCGACGGGAACGCCTGCCGATGCAGCGGCGGCGGCAAATGCGACAGCCATGAACGCTGCCCCGACACTGAAGATTCTCTACCCCGAGGACCAGTCGATGTTCCACACCGACCAGATAAAGCTGAAATACCAGCTCATCGCCGGCAACTGCAGCGACAGCACGAAGATAGTAGTGATGGTGGACGGACAGCGCCAACCCACGACAAGAGCCGTGAGGGCAGCGAACACTATCGACGTGGACCTGCCGCGCCACGACTGCACCGTGATGATGTACGCACAGAACAGGAACGGCAACAGTGAGCCGGCAACGATACGGCTTATCCGCGAAACCACATCGATGGAGCTGCCCAAGCTCTTTATGGTGGCTATCGGAGTGGGCGACTACAACGACCCGAAGTTGCCCAAGCTGAGGTTCACCTGTAAGGATGCGCAAGACTTCGCCAAGGCAGTTGCCTCGAAGAAGGGACTGCCATACGAGGAGGTGCAGGTGAAGCTGCTCTGCGACGGTGAAGCCACACGCGCAGATATATTCGAGGCGATGGAATGGCTCAAGCAGGAAGCGTCGCCAAGCGACGTGTGCATATTCTTCTTTGCCGGACACGGCATGAGAGACGAAAAGGACCGCTTCTACTTCATGCCCTACGGATGCAGCACCGACAAGCTGTATGAATGTTTCAGCGCATCCGACTTCAGGAACGAGGCGGAGGACATCAACGGCAAGCTCATCGCCTTTGTCGACGCCTGCTATTCGGGAGCTCTCTTCGAGGGCGGACGCTCGGCAGCTACGGCACACTTCATCGAACAGCTGAAACGCTCGAAGAACGGCATACTGCTATACGCATCAAGCTCGTCGGACACGAAATCGCGCGAAGACGAATCGTGGGGCAACGGAGCCTTCACCAAGGCACTGGTGGAAGCCTTCAACGGAGCTGCACGGGAGGAGCACACCGAAGGACTCTCCACACAGGAACTGGAGCATTTCCTCTACAAGGAGGTGAGAAAGCTCACCAATTTCAAGCAGACGCCGATATTCATAAACCCAAGTGGAATAGAACACTTTAACATATACAATTATGAGAAATAAGATTCTTTCTGCCATTGCCGCACTGCTGCTTTCAGCGGTACCGACCGTAGCCGGAGCGCAGAAATACGTGGTATACTCCGTGGTGGGCAAGGCATACATACAGCAGGGCAAGACCCTCACGCCGCTATCGGCAAGGAAATACGTCACCCCGGCAACGAAACTGAAGATATCGCCGGAGAGCGCAGTGACGATAATCGACGAAAGCAAGCAGAAGATGCTCTCCTTCACCCGGGAGGGAGTGAACACCGTGGGCAACCTCGTGGGGATGTCGTCGAAGCAGACAAAGAACCTGACGAAACAGTATATGGGCTATCTGGTGAAACAGCTCTTCAGCTCGTCGTCAAAAAAGATGGTGCATCCGGACACATACATGCAGGTGACAGGCACCTCGTACCGCGCTGCATCGAAAGACTCGCTTATGGCGGCACGCCTCGTTGAAATCCTCGGCGACGGCACAGCGCCACAAGGCACACCGGAGCAACAGCTGTTCAACAGCGAGAATGTCGTGGCCTCCGACTTGGACGTGATCCTCGAACTGGTGGACGTAGAAACCGGGAAGCCGCTCGGCAAAAGTGCGAAGCGCAACACGCCATGCTATGTCCGCGTAAAGAACAATACGGGCGAGACCCTGTATGTAAACATCCTGAACATCGACAAGGGCGGCAACAAATACCTCATACTGCCGATGGACGAGGACGCAACCTGCTCCAACCTGCTCGTGCCGGCATACAGCACCGTAGGCTTCAAGTCGGAACCGTTCATCACCCCCGACACGGCATCAAGCGATGCCTTCGTGCTCGTGGCGACAGAGGAGCCGGTGAACTTCAGCATCATGATGAACCCGATAACCAAGGGCGGCATAAACAAGAGCGGCACACGCGTCGGCGTGGCAAGGCGCAGCATCCTCACGGAATAAGCACCCCGCGCGGCAAGATTTTTCACGAAACTAAGTATTAACCCACAGAAGACATTCAACATGCTACACATACTATCAAGACTCGCCAGCCTGCTCGCGCTGCTCGCACTGCCCTGTGCAATGCAGGCACAGACAAAGCACTTCGACAAGGCCGATGCAGACAAACTCGTATACGAGCTGCTCTCTGCCAATACCGGCGGAAGGGATTACCGTCCGAAGCTCGTGACAGGAAAGGACAAGCTCGCCGACACCAACGAGGAGAGGATAAAGCTGCTGCCCGGAAAAGCTTTCCAGATAAATTCCCTGCGGTCGGACATATACATCGACGCCAAGAGCCACAAGCCAGTGTTTGACCGCCGATACCCCATGGAGTCGGCCGTGAACCTGCTGATGAATGCGGCAGGCAACTGCAGCGTCGCCATCACGCAGCATCAGTACGGCAACAAGAAAAAGACTCTCACCATACCGCTGCAGTCGGTATTCTACGTGCTATCGGCAGACATGGACACATACTGCAACGTGACGGACATCGATACCGACATGATAAAGGCTGACCTCGTGATGCACGACACGAAGAAGAACATCATCCACCTGTTCGTGGTGAGTATACCGGTTAGCGAGATGTACAAGGACGGCGGCACTGTCAAAGCCGACCTTTATGCCAATATTCCACAGAGCGATATAAAGAACATATACAGCAAAACATATTCAGCAAACAAAACAAACAAATGACAATGCGAATCAAAGACAGACTGATATTACTACTGCTTGCCGTCGCCTTCGGCGGCACAGCTTTCGCCGACACGACATTCAAGATAACCGACGGCGTAGTGGAACAGCAACTGAAGGAAAAGATGGAGGCGAACACGAAAGCCATGATCGACGCCTTCCGCACGGCAGCCGACAATGGAGAGAAGACCGTGAAGCTGTCGAAAGACAATGTGGCGAAAGCAGCCATTGAGGAAATACGCGAGATATGGAAGAGCAGCGCGCTGAGCTGTCCGCCCATGAGCATACGCTGCCGCTGTCTGCAGACCAAGAACGGATACCAGGTGAGGGGAATACCCGTGGATATGCTCGAGGCTGACGAAGCCGAGGCAAGGCAGGAACTCACGATAAGCTACGACAACAGCGGACTGATCACCAACGTGGCAATCGCCATTGAGATGAACAGATACGAGGAGCTGATGGCAGAGAAGGAGTCGGAACTCGACTATTCGAGAAGGCAGATAATAGTGGACTTCATAGAGAATTTCCGCACGGCATACAACCGCAAGGACAATGCCATGCTCAACAGCGTGTTCAGCGACAAGGCTCTTATCATCACCGGACGAGTGGTGAAGGAACAGCCGAACAGCGACCTGACAAGGATGACGCTCACCAACAACAAGGTGGTATACATAAAACAGTCGAAGCAGGAGTATCTGGAAAGACTGTCAAAGGTGTTCAAGACGGTGAAATACATCAACGTGAAATTCTCCGACATCGAAATTGCCGAACACCCCAAATACGACAACATCTACGGTGTGACACTGAAGCAGCTCTGGAAGACCGACCGCTATCAGGACGAAGGCTACCTCTTCCTTATGGTGGATTTCCGCGACTCCGACAATCCGCTGATCCAGGTGCGCACATGGCAGCCATACAAGGATACGGCAGGAAACATCGTGACGCAGAAGAAAGACGTGTTCCACCTCGGCTCCTTCAGAATAGTGAGATAAAACAGGAAAAAACGACAAACATAAAAACCAGTTAATCATGAAAAGAATCTTTTCACTCGTTGCAATGTGTGTCATGACATGCATCGCTTTCGCGCAAAACGTGTTGCAGATTACCGACATATCGCAGCCTAACGATGTGTATACGGGCGACAACGACAAGGCGGCAGTAATCATCAAGTGCAACAAGTCCATACCGCTGACATTCGAGTCGACGATGGACAAGAGCGCAACACCGTACAATACCGAGCTTGAAGGCTCCGATATGGTGTACTACATAGAGTTCCCAACGGGAAACAGATACCGCGGACGTGTGCTCACCATCACCTCGCCCGGCTATTCTACGGCAGCCGTGAGCCTTGACGAGCTCAAGCCCAAACAGGTGATGACTTTCCAGGCGATAGACCCCAACAGCTCTATCGACGCAGGATGCTACCGAGGACACAGGAACAAGGGAATGGAGGAGCTGAAGAACATGAACTATCAGGAGGCACGCGACCAGTTTGAAGTGGCGCGCGAATGCTCCGACGTCGACTCAGAGGAAAACGAAAGCAACATAGCACTCGTGGACACAATCATGTTCTACCGCGAGAAGGGAGAGGAAAGATACAAACTGCTCGACTACTACAAAGCGAGCAAATACTTCAACAGGGTGATGGAGCTTAACCCGTATGACAACTTTGCCACAAACCGATACAACAGCAGCCTGACAAAGTTCTATGGGGAGTGCGGCATGAACTACACACAGGCTGAATACTATTTCAATGAGAAGCAGTACGACAAGGCACGTGAGCTCTACACGATAGTAGTGAAGAACGACTGCCCCACAAAGGTGCAGGCACAGGAACAGATAAACAGGATAGACAAGCTCACCACAGAGAAACTTGACCACGCGAGGGTGCTGACATACGAAATAACAAAAGACACGCCTCTCGGATTCTCCTACGGCAAATACAACATGCACAAGGTGGGAGGATTCTTCGCAATGAGCCTCAACAACAAGATATTCGACATGATGCGCAACAACTGCAAGATTCCGGATGCGCCGGAACTGAACATCAACTTCGGATGGACGGTGAAAATTGCCAATCCCGTATGGGTGTTCTTCGGTCCTGGAGCAACAGCCAAGGTGTATTACGGCAAATACAACGTAGACGACGACGTGGAGGACGTTTATCCCAACAGCAAGGGCTATCCCAACGACCCGAACGGAAACCTGAAGGTGAAGGACGATGCCGACAAGAAGGCAAAGAAGATACAGGAATACACAAAGGACGACGAGAAGGCGAACCTCGCATGGGCGATTTCACCGGTTATCGGTGTCTGCGCCAAATATTCCTACTTTGCCCTCCGCCTTACATACCAATACCGCTTTGCCATGGATTCACACCTGAAGGATTTCATGGGAAGCCAGCGGCTGTCGGTCGGCGTGGGTGTCAGTTTCTAAGGGCGCCGGCGAAACGCGAAAGATTATTCTCCAACCGAAAAAACAAGAACGGAATGGTAAACATAGGCCAGATCATAAAGGAAGAACTCGACAGGCAGGGGCACTCGGCCGGGTGGCTTGCCCGGGAGCTTGGCTGCAACCGCTCTACCATATATAGGGCTATAGGGCGCAACAGCATTGATACCGCTATGCTCACTGAAATATCCAAAGTGTTGCAGACGGACTTTTTCAAAGTATTGTCTAACAACATTGATATGGGGAATCAGAATACTTCGGAACATCAATAATCCGAACAGTAGGAATACCGGACAGGTGGAACAAGCCATGCAAGGCTTGTTCCACCTTGTTTCTTTTTTATGAATCCAGCCATATCGCATTATCCTTAGAGGGGTTAAGCGACACCTCAAAAATTAAACCCCAAACGGTCATTAGATCGTTATATGTAATTTTTCCTGACTTCGTCATCGTGTCACCCCCAAAATCCGACGTATTAGTCAAATGTTTGCTGTACAGACTTTCGTTTATCTCATACCACGCACTCTGTTGTCGTACACCTCATTAAACCATGTGTTCTTGAACAGGGTATTGGCCCTGTCCTCTGTCAACTTGTTGTACAACTCAAACTTGTTGCTGATGAAATTAAGCAGTTCTGAATCCACTTGCTCGTCAAATTTCGCCTTAACATCATCGCGTGAGTTCTGCGGATTGAAGAATGCCAACAACTCTTCATTACCCATCACTTTGTTCTTCAGATTGTTCAGTTCTACCTTGTCCTCATCGGTCAAGTCGATACCAAAAGTCTCGTTGAGCACTTTGATGATGTTTGATAGCCAATCATATTCATCGTCAGGCGTTGCCTGCGATTCTCCCGGATGCATGCCCTTCATTTCTGTGTCGCCCGACTCCAAGCTGAGGTTACGTGTGCTGATGTACTGCACACGATAACTCTCCAATTGGCTTTCGTTCAGCACATCGTATGGCAAACCTTCCTTCTTGAATGACAACTTCTTAGCCAATGCAAGGCAGAACGGTGATAATTTCTCCAATTCTGCATCTTGGAAGGTGATAATTTGACTGAGAAACGAATAGAGTTTATGGAAGGTCTTGCAAGTATTGCGGAACTTGTCGAGTTGTTCATCTGTCAAGCTGCTGACGGCTCTGTCACACACATCGTCCAGCACGAGGTTCACCTTCTGTTTGTTTTTGTTGTCAAGGAAGAAATACTTGGCGAATTTGTCTACGTCTGTCGAGTTGAATACGCCAAAGTCGCGTAGCTGCCCCTTCACGTCATACAACGAGTTGGAGTCAGTTTCGTCTTCTTCCTTCATCAGATTTTTGCCGTAGTATTCCTGGAATACCTTCTGCACATCATCGGGATCGTTCACGAAGTCGAGCACCATCGTTCCCGTCTTGCCTCGCTTGCAGCGGTTCAAGCGAGAAAGAGTCTGCACTGTGCTTGTGCCACCAAGTTTCTTGTCTACAAACATGGTGTGGAGCAAAGGCTCGTCAAAACCTGTTTGATATTTGTTTGCCACGATGAGAATGCGGTATTTCGGCATCTTCAACGCCTCGGGTATGGACACCTTGCCCTCAAGATTATTCATTGAGGTTTCGGTGTATTCCATGTTGGTCTCTTCGTCATACACTGTGCCGGAGAATGCTACAAGCGCACGGTAGGGCAGGTTCATCTCCTGCATGATGCTGTCGAACTTCAGTTTGTAACGCACAGCATGCAGGCGTGAACGGGTCACGAGCATGGCGCGTGCCTTGCCTTCAATCTCATTCACTGTCTGGCAGGCAAAGTGCTCCAACATGATGCGCGATTTACGTTCGATGGCTGCGTCTTGCAGGTCTACGTAACTTGCCAAGAGACGCACAGTCTTTTTCTTGTCGTACTCCTTGTCGTCGAATTTCTCGTCGCGCACCAGTCGGTAGTAACGCTTGAACGACATATAGTCTTTCATCACGTCGAGGATAAAGCCTTCCTTGATGGCTTGCTCCATCGTATAGATATCGAAAGGTTCTTTTGAGCCGTTCTCTCGTTCGCAGAACACCTCAATGGTTTTGGGCTTCGGTGTGGCGGTGAAGGCAAAGAACGACACATTATCCTTGTGTCCTTTGCGTTTCATCTCTGCCTCAATGATGTCGTTGAGTTTTTTCTCCTCATCGTTTGCCTCTTCGTCTTCGGCATCTTGTTGAGTAGCTTCATCCAGCGAGAGCGCCTTGCGCATCTGTCGGTTGTTCTCGCCACTTTGCGATGAATGTGCCTCGTCTATGATGACGGCATATTTGCGGTCTGGAAAGAAACTGATGGTGTCGGCTATCTCGGGGAACATCTGTATGGTAGTGATAATGATACGTCCCTTCTTCTGCTCAATGGCATTCTTCAGGTCAGTGCTCTTGTGCCCCTCTGCGCCTTTTCCCTGACCTATGGCATACACCTCGCCGCCAACAGTAGAGAACTGCCGTATGTTGGCACGCATCTGGTCGTTGAGCACCCGGCGGTCGGTCACAACAAGTACACTGTCGAATAGGGCTTTGTCGTCTTCGGCATGCTGATAGAGATTGCTCAGCCTATATGCCAGCCATGTGATAGTATTCGACTTGCCGGAGCCTGCCGAATGTTGCACAAGATAGGTATGTCCAGCACCTTTCTCCTGTACATCATCTACGAGGCGATGCACAGCACGGCGCTGATGGTACCGAGGGAAGATGAGAGCCTCGGAAATCTCTTCGTCAAATTTCTTTTTGGCGGCATTATATTTCTTCTCGCTGTTCACCTGTACGGTCATGAAGTTCTGTAACAGGTCGAGCAGTGAATCGCGGCGCAGCACTTCTTCCCACATATAGGAGGTGCGGTAGCCAGATTCGGACTTTACACCGATGTTCTCATACGTCTTGTTGAACGGAAAGAAACGTGTCTTATCACCGTCGAGCCGTGTGGTCATAAACACTTGCTCTGTGCCTACGGCAAAGTGGACGAGACAACGTTTGAACTCCAGAAACTTCTCGCCTTTCACGGGTCTGGAGGTCATGTATTGCTTGATGGCATTGTGGTGGGTCTGCCCGGTGAGGGTGTTCTTCAGTTCTATTGTCACCACGGGGAAGCCATTCACAAAGATAGTGAGGTCAATCTCGTTGTCGTTCGTATTTGAATAGCGTAGTTGGCGAACTATGGCAAGACGGTTCTTGCGGTACCATTCGTCGTGCTCGGGTGTCTTGTTGTTTGCAGGTCGGTTGTAGAGCAAAATGAACTTAGCACCGCATCCAGCATCAAACTCGCCGGAGCGCAAAACGGACAACGTGCCTTGTGGTATCAAGGCACTTGATTGCACGCATGCTACTGTGGCTTTCTTCAGTTTTGTGCGCATTTCGCTGTCGAGTCGGTCGAGGATGCTGCGCTTAGCGGCTTCCTCGTCGCCGTTCTTGGCAAGTACGAGTTTTTCGTACTGCTTGGGTTGAGTATCCTTCAAGAAGGCTATCAACTCCGAAGCAATGATACAATGCTCCTTGTTCTCTGGCTTGTTGTACTCGCTTGCCGGTAGTTCGCGATACTCCATGTCAGCGGTCACATTGCCGTTGGCATCGAGGATGGGTTGAGAGGTTAAGTACTTCACAATGTACTCTTCCATATATGTTTCGTTCGGTGTTCCTGACATAATGCTTTATGATTTTTTTGTTTGCCAGTCTCTGAGGTCTATCTTTCCTGTTACTGCCTCGGTGATAAGGGAGGACTTGTAGGACTTTAGGTCGGAGAGCTGGTGCTCGAGTTCTGAAATAGACGTATCTATCTTTGAGATTTCTTTTTCAAGATATTCAACGATGATATGCTGTTCTGAAATTGGAGGAAGTGGTATCCGTGTATTTCCAAATTGAGTTTGTGAGATCATAGGCACCGCAGTCGCTGTGTTTACAAACTCAATCATTGATAAGAATGAATTTGAAACCATAAACCAGTATAAAAATTTTGCGTCCTCTATGATATCATTTATCAGCACTAAACTAGGATTTATAGTTGCTGGTCCGATTTCTTTATCGATGTACGCTGTACGTCCTAGTGTTCCTCTTTGAGCAGAAATAATATCGCCCTTTTTTACCATAATCTCAGGTGACTCATAATACTTTTCCCATGAAATATATTCCGGTGAAGATAAATCTAATAAGTTTTTTGAGATATGCTTACCTCCTATTGTAAATGCACCATTTCCTTCAGACACCAAGTCGTCTGTAGTGTAACCTCTAAATCCAATACGACCATTAATTTTGCAAATATATTTAAACTTGGATATCGTCCAATCACTTGGTATTTTTCCAATCCATTCCACGCCACTATCCTTCATCTCCACCCCTTTGTCGAGTCCTTTTGTGACGGTTTCGGTGATGAGGGATGAGCGGTAGGCCTTCAAGTCTTCCACCATCTTCTCCTTTTCCGAAATGAGCGCATCTATTTTGCCTACCTTGTGGTCAAGATAAGAGGCGATGGCGCGTTGCTCGATAAGAGGGGGCATTGCCCATTTTAGATTCGCAACAAACTCGTATGAAACTCTTGGCATCTTAGCACCATAGGTGAAGCCGTCTGCTTCAACTGTGAAATTGTGCGATAGCAACAAGTATTTCACATATACTGGATAAGTACCTTTATTACATCTAAACACATAGAAGTCTCCCACTGCACTACCAGAAAATTCAGCCAGCCATACCTTTTGAAGGTAAGGACGCAATTTTCCATATACTATGTCATTTGGCAGGAAAGCAATACCGTTACCCTCGAAATCTGAGTCTGTTTTTATAAATCGCCCCGTTGCGCTCTCTATGTTTTCAAGCCCTATCTTGTTGGAAGATTCGGAAGGAGTGGTGACAAGCCCAAACTGATATTTGAGTTTGTCAATCTTCCAGTGCTCAGGCACCATGCCCAACCACTCGAGACCACTATCCTTATAATTATCGTACTTCTTCATCAGTCTTCAAATATAGATTTAATCATATCTGCCACGTTCTGCTCACGCTGCATGATGCGTGCGGCAATGTCGGCAGACGGCTCCTGTTGCTGGAATACATAGAAATATTTGGTGAAGTTTATCTCGTAGAGCTTGCGTGTCTTCGAGAGCTCCACCCACGACTCGGGGTCGATGTGCTGCAACACCTCCTCCTGGAAATACTTCTTCCAGTCGCAATCCAACGCCACCTTTTCGGTGTCGCGCTTTGCTGTGTCGGCTTGCTTCTTGCCGCTACGGTTGAGCACGAGGTTGCCCTCGGCGTCACGCTGAGGCTGCTCGATGGTGAGTTCATACTGTCCGAAGTCCTTGTTATGGAAAATCTTGCAGTATTCGTTCTCCTCGAAGTCGAGGTAGATGCGCAGAGCCTTTTGCACATGTTCCTCAAGAATGTCGTTGCGCTTGTTGCCAAGACTCTTGCTGCAAGGCTTGCAGAAGTCCACGGCATTGATGAGCTGCACCTTACCACGGCGCTTCTCCGACTTCTTGTTGGTGAAGAACCACAGGTAGGTGGCAATGCCCGTGTTGTAGAACAAGTCCTTGGGCAGGGCGATGATACACTCCAGCCAGTCGTTCTCAATAATCCACTTGCGGATGTTGCTCTCGCCGGAGCCAGCACCGCCGGAGAACAGCGGTGAACCATTGGTGACCACACCCACACGGCTACCCTCGGGCTTCATCTTCGAGAGCATGTGCTGCACGAAGAGCAACTGACCGTCGCTGGTGCGGGGCAGTCCGGCATAGAAGCGGCCTTCGGGGTTGTGGCTCTCCTCAACGATGGTCTCCTGATCTTTTCTCCAAGTAACGCCGTATGGCGGATTTGCCATGATATAGTTGAAGCGCTTGCCTGCAAAGCGGTCTTCTGTGAAAGTGTTGCCAAGACGAATGTTGTCGGCATCCTCGCCCGAAACCAAAGCCTCACTATTGGCAATGGCATACGACTGCTCATTGAGTTCCTGACCATACGTTTTGATTGTGGGCTTTGCTTCGCTATCGGCGCAAATCTCCTCCAGAATATAGCGTTTGCCAACATTCATCATACCGCCCGTACCGCAGGCAGGGTCGTAGATGGTGCGTATGATGTCGCTCTGACGCAGCTCATCTGCATCGGGAGTGAAAAGAACGGCAGACATCAAGCGAATCACATCGCGCGGCGTGAAGTGTTCACCAGCCTGCTCGTTGCTTTGGTCGTTGGCAATGCGGATGAGTTCTTCAAAGATGTACCCCATGTCGTGATTGTCAACCTTGGCAAGAGAGAAGTCGAGACCGGTTAATTCGCCAAGCATCTTATAGAGCAAGTTGTTGCGTGTGAGACGTGCCACAACCTTGTCGAACTGAAAGCAGTCAAAGATGCGCTGCACCTCACTGTTGAACCCGGCGAGATAGTTGGCAAAGTTGACTGATATGTTCTTGGCATCGTCCTGCAACGAAAGGAGCGTATGGCGCGATGTGTTGTAGAACTTCAGTCCGCCGGCCGTCTTACGGAGCAGCGGGTCGAGTTTCTCCAAGGAAATCTTATCCTTGAATTGCTCATACTGCTCGCGCACCTTCTTGTTGTAAGGTTCGAGGATGCAGTCCATGCGGCGCAGTACTACGAAAGGCAGAAGCACGTCGCCAATCTCGCTCTTCTTGAATGTATCGCGGAGCACCACGTCTGTTATGTTCCAGACAAACCCCACATTGGGGCGGTGTATGTTGCTATATTGTGCCATTGTTCTATATATTTCTTCTTTTCGAGTGCAAAGTTAGCGATTATCTGTGCAGACTAACCGCACTACAAGCAAAACATTTTGTTTTTAGGTTGAAAATCGCCTTTTTGACTCATCTGACCATTAGCAGCATGAAGCATTTCTCTTTTACTGGTATGCATAGCATCACGAATGGCCTTCAGTATTCTGTCTTGAGAGACTTCTGGCTTGCTCGATTTGTCGTGTTCCCTGATACCTTCACTATACAGATAATTGAAATGTATATTTTGTTCTGTCAAGACAGTCTTGTCTGTTCTGAACGCCTTTATCTTATGAGCCGCATCAATGACAAAATAGTTGGAAACGATAAATCTGTCGTGCGTCTTGTCGTAGTTGTAACAGTTACTGTCAATAGAGATGAGTTCCATATCAAACGATGTGTGGCCAACCAATGTCTTTTTGATCTTGTTTACTTCAGTAGCCAGTTCTCGCATCTCGATGTCTGCTTTGGCGCCGTCAAAGATGATACTTACCGTGAACTTATGCATTTGTTCTTTGGGGAGCAAATTATTCAGGATGCTTCTCAGATTGAATTTTGAATCTTCCAAAGACTCTCCGTATTCACTGGAGAAGAAATATCTATCAATGATAACCAAAGAATTGTACTTTGTCTTGATGCCGCTAAGGAAAAAATCCCATGATTGTTCTTTTGAGTCGTCAGATGTATCAAGAGTCCAACCGGTTTCGGCAATAGCAGGCTCTGGTGTATTTTGTGTAGGCAAGAAGATTACTCCATATTTTCTTGAAATTTCTGTAGCCTCATGTTCTGAATAATCCAAAATGTAAGCAGGATTGACCAACTCCAGAACGCTTTTGGTATCATTCTTTATATCCTCCGCCAATTCATTATCCACTTCTATTCCTACTCCTCCACGATAAAGATTCATGAGTATCTCATTAGATATATCCCATTCTTCTTCGTCAGAATCATTGCAAATATAGATGGTGCGCTGATTTTTGATAATGTCATACCAAGTTCCGCCTTCGAGACATAACTCAGTAAGTTTATCTTCTGTTGTATAGAGCGTAAACATAGGCTACTTGCGGTTTCTCTTTTTCTGTTCAAACTCTTTGCGGATAATAACCATGTCGGACTCAGTGGCAGCGTCAAAGAACCCCGTGCCAAATTTTTCGACAAAACCACCTGTTGTCTTGTAGTGCATCTGGTAGGGTTCTCCAGCGTCGGCAGGCAAATAGTAGACAGTAAACGGACAGTTCGCTTCGATGTCTTTGTCATCAACGTAATTGGCATTTGCCACCAACACCTGACTCTTGCGGATGAGATACTCAGAGTGAGTTTCTATAATGAAATTAACCTTGTACTCATTGCTTGTTGCTATGCTCTGCAGGAGGTCAGCGAGCAGGCTCTGCATCTTTGGGTGCAGATTCTGTTCTGGCTCTTCGATGACAACTGTAGTTGCCGCTCTTTTGTTCGATTTTGCTATGTGCATGATGGTGGCGAGGCGCAATAGTAATATCATCATCTGAATAGCACCCATGCCTTTGTCTGCCAGTGGCAACTTGGTGCCATCTTCATCTTCTATAGTGAGTTTATAAACGTCGCCAGCCATAAGTGGCTCAATACAGAAATCATAGCCTATACCGAAAGTTCTCATCCAATCGGCTACAAATGTGTATTCTGCATCTCCTGGTGCTATCTTTTCAAGATAGTAATCATAAACGACTTGAGCCATGAAATCATTGTCGCCTACTTCGTAATACGCATCTTGATTGACTGCATGGGCAGGAATATATTCAACCTTAAGAGCGTCCAACAGGTAGGCGAGGTCGTTTCTTGACTTGTGCATTTTACTGATGTCCAAATACATACCTTTTCTGGCATCTTCTTTCGCCTCATATTCCTTCATTTTCTCGTCATAGGAATCTGAGTCTTCGCCTTCATTATACTCTGGAGCCTTGTCCTTGGCTAAAGAGGCGAAGTTGATGATATTGGAAATAACATTCATTACAACATATTCGTTCACTTCGTTTAAGATAAAGCCCAAAGGAAGATTATCATAACAGACAGAATCTTTCTCAAAATCCGAAGAAGCGTCGTCTTCAAGATTTACTTCCTCTAATTCTCCAACAAGAATCACGTCTATACCATAGGTAGCCTTATATGCAGCTTCTATCTTTTCCTTTTCTTCTGAAAGGGACGCTATTTTTTCCAAATCCCCCTCATTGCTGGCTTCTTCGATGGCGTTATCAATCTCAAGATATTCCTTTCTCATCTCTTCTTTCTTAGAAGTATCCTGAGCGACTTTCTTGGAACCATCATTTTGCGAAGATGCAAGAACCGCATAAGACATCGTGTTGTGTTCGTAATCATTGCAGAAACGGATGTCTTGCTCTTTGTCCACGATAGAAATAGACAGAACATCACCATATGTGAGTTCTTCGTCGCGGTTGCCTGCCACAACAAACTGGAACTCAAACTTCC
>OQVS01001388.1_pt1 | contig 16549 bp, 15 predicted proteins | sample 1691601 | NCBI WGS metagenome assembly OQVS01 (sample SAMN03418268, study PRJEB22391) | human gut metagenome | biome: human-gut; feature: organic feature; material: feces | host: Homo sapiens | place: Tanzania | collected 2013-01
ATCCGGCATGACTCCGCCATAATCCTCTACGATCTGCATCGCCGCTTTCTGAAGATTCCGTACCCGGTTATAATATCCCAGCCCTTCCCAGAGCTTTAACAGCAATTCCTCCGGGGCCTCTGCCAGTGCTTCAATATCCGGCAGTGCTTCCATAAAACGGTTGAAATATGGCTTCACCGCTTCTACCCTGGTCTGCTGTAGCATGATCTCAGAGACCCATACCCGGTAAGGTGTGGCTTCTTCTCTCCAGGGAAGGATCCTGCGGTTACTATCATACCATTTTAAAAGCGGCTTGGGAATCGCCCGAAGGTCACCAATCCTGAATTTTTCCTTAATATCTGTTAAATTTTTTCTATTGTGTGCTTCTTGCTCTGTATTCGTGGTTATCTCAGGCGATTGCATTCAAATTTCTCCATGGTCAGCAGGCAGTTTTTCAGTTCTTCATAGCGCTCTTCCAGATCTCCTTCATTCACCTCAATATCACAGGAGATCGCCATGGTGGTGATCATCTCGTTGGTAATACGATGATGCAATCCTGCCAGAATGTTAAGCTTCTGCTCATAAGAATCTGCATCCAGAAATTCCAGGACAAGAGGATCCAGCGTAGGTTCCTCTTCTGCGGTACTTATGGGCACACTATCAGCTGGGCTCTGTGCCGCCGCATCTGCGGGTTTCATTGCAGTCTGTGTATCCGAATTGGCGCTGTCCTGGATCTGTCTGTTGCTCTCAGCTTTCCCGTCAACGCTTTCTTTTATCTGCCTGTCCGCATCTGCGCCCTGCAATTCAAAGCGGAATCTCTGCTTCACCTCCGGATACTTCTCCCGGTCCACCTCACTGGTGAACATAGCTAACGGTCTCGCATAAGTTCCGAAATCTCCGTACAATGCCTGATAGATCACCAGCTGTTCCCCGGTCTCTGAATGTTTTGCTATGGTTACAATCTGATATAGATTTCCTTTAAAATGTTTATATATTTCATGTGGTTTGGGAATAAATGTCATCTGCCGTTCTCCTTTCCCATGGCCTCGCCTGCACTGTGGCATGTGGTATCAGTATACCCCTTATCCACTAAAATGTCATGTCGAATTTAGGGCTTAAAATTAATATTCGTCTGCCAAAAGATATTCACAGGCAACTGCTCCTTCTCCATCCGGTCTGCATACCTGCAACAGTTCCATGGTAAAGTTTTCTCTTTCCTCTTCGCTCATTGCATCAATTTTTTTGTGGTGAATCGTAAAAGTATAATCGCAGCTGCCGTCTTCATCCGTCACATACGTCAAAGTCACACCGCTGTTGCGATAACCGTTTTCATTCAGATATTGCCGCATCTGTGTGAGCAGCTGCTGTTCCTGTACCCGGTTCTCGATCCGCTGTGTCTCATTACAGCCTCCACTCTTCACTGTTCCGCCCACACACATTCCAATGATCAGAATCAACATTGCGGTAGTCATATAAAATATAATATTGAAAATGGCCTGTTTTTTCATAATCTATACCTCTTTCTGCTCTCATCCGGGCTGTTGATCATGCCCTCTTACTCCGTTCGACAGATATAGATTACCTCTTTTTAAGTCCAATAAAACTACCTTAATCAAAATATTCTGCGCCTGCTGCCTCCACTGCGGCCTTTAATCCAAGTGCTGACATTCTGGCTGCACCGTTGCCCCAGATGATCATCTGTTCCAGTGCATCGGAAGTAGCCACCGTCACCCGGTATTTCTGAGGTTTTGCCCCCAATTCGTGCGTAGTCCGTTCAATATACTGATCCGCCGTTTCCGCTTCCCTGGTATAGACCACCTCTATATTATGATACTTCATTACGGATCCCGGATTTCCTTTTACCTTATATGCATCATAGACCAAAATCAGCCGGCATCCCTGATACCCCTGATAATTACACATAATATCCATCAATTTGTCTCTGGCACTGTCCAGATTGATCTGTGCCAGTTCCCGCAGCTCCGGCCAGGCAAAAATGATGTTATAGCCGTCCACCAGCAGATACTCTTCCTGTTTTTCTGTCGGAACCGGTTTCTTATAAACACCGGCATCCGTCCCTGTTGCACTGCCGCTGTAGCGGCTGCGGTTTCCGGATGAAGTATGGTATCTCCGAAATCGATGGGGATCTTCCGCTTTTTTCCCATAAGTCTGACGAAAGATCTCTTCAATTTCCTCCTGTGAAATCACCCGTTCCACAGCCCCGCCGGTCTGACGGTAGCTGCCATCCGGCCTGCTGTCCGCAGTGCGGAAGCTTTCTGTCTGCTCCTTTTCTGCATGCCCTTCTGCCGTTTCCACACTCTCCGGAACCCAGCCACTATCCACATGTGCATATTTCGGTACCTGATCCCAAGGTACCAGGAAACCTGCTCCATGGGCACAAAATACTGATCCTGTAGGATTCGCCGTGTCCGCTTCCGGATCATATCCCATGGCTTCCAGTACCTCTTCCGTGTTATGGCAGGGTTCATATCCCTTCAGGACACAGGACAGGCGGCCATGTCCCTTCGTATAGGCAGCCACCTCTTTGCCGTAATCTCCCATGGATGCCACCGGCACCGTCCCTGTCAGTACGCTGTTTTCGCCCTCCGTCACCGGCGGTTCAAAGGTTCCGTTCATCCTCGTGATATCTGACATAGCCCTGCCCAGATTCCCCGTAGGCACCTCCAGTTGAAAAGAAAACCACGGCTCCAGCAGGATACTTTTTCCGCTGCGCATTCCCTGGCGGACGGCACGATACGTTGCCTGCCGGAAATCGCCGCCCTCCGTATGTTTCGTATGTGCTTTTCCTGCGATCAGCAAAATTCTCAGGTCCGTAAGTTCCGAGCCCGTCAGCACACCCACATGGCGTTTTTCTTCCAAATGTGTCAGGATCAGCCTCTGCCAGTTGCGATCCAACATGTCCTCACTGCACAGGGAAGCAAATTGCAGTCCGCTGCCTCTCTCCCCCGGCTCTAACAGCAAATGTACTTCCGCATAATGCCGCAGGGGTTCAAAATGTCCGATTCCTTCCACCGGTTCCGCCAGCGTTTCCTTGTACACAATGCTTCCTGCGTCAAATTCCACTTCCAGCCCGAACCGTTCCAGCAAAATGTTTTTCAGGATCTCCATCTGCACCTGCCCCATGACCTGCATGTGGATCTCTCTGTTTTCCTCCTGCCACAGCACATGCAGCTGTGGTTCTTCCTCTTCCAGCTGTCGGATCTTCCCCAATGCTGCCACCGGATCCGTCTCCGGTGGCAGCAGCAGGCGGTATGTCAGCACCGGTTCCAGGACCGGTGTGGAATTTTCGCTTTCAAATCCCAGTCCCTGTCCTGCAAAAGTCTTTGTCAGGCCGGTAACTGCACAGACTTCTCCTGCTTCCACGACGTCCGTGGTCTCATAATTACCGCCGTTGTACAGGCGCAGCTGGTCCGCTTTTTCCTCCCAGTGCTCTTCCCCGGCAGCGCTTTGATCGTTTCCGACCAACATCTTGACCCGCAGGCTTCCGCCGGTAACCTTCAGATACGTCAGACGATTCCCTGATGCATCTCTGCCGATCTTATATACTCTTGCCCCGAACTCTTGCGGATACTCCGGTTCCGGCATGAGCATCTCCAGACCGTTTAAAAGTGCCCGGACTCCCTGTTGTTTTAACGCAGATCCGAAAAAGCAGGGGAACATTTTTCGCTCCGCCACAGCATCTGCCAGACTTTCCATACACAGCTTTCCTGTATCCAGATACTCTTCCATCAAAGCTTCGCTGCACATGGCGGCATGTTCCAGTTCCTGCTCTGCCATAGCTGCCCCTGAATCATCCTCTGTCTCATCCGGCTGCCTTATTCCACTGAATATTTCTGCCACACATTCTATATCCACAATATTGCTGTCCAACTTCTTTTGCAGCTCCGCAAGCAATGCCTCGCGATTTGTTCCCGGCTGATCCATTTTATTTACAAACAGGAAGACCGGCACCTCGTATCTTTTCAATAGTCTCCACAGGGTATACACATCCCCCTGCACGCCATCGCTTCCGTCGATCACCAGAATTGCCGCATCCAGCACCTGCAGCGTCCGTTCCATTTCTGCGGAAAAATCCACATGTCCCGGGGTATCCAATAACGTAATGTCCACATCATTCCAATGGATCCTTGCCTGTTTGGAAAAAATCGTGATGCCTCTTTTCCGCTCCATCTCTCCGTTATCCAGAAAAGCATCTCCATGATCCACCCGGCCCGTTTTACGGATCACTCCACACGTATATAAAAGACTTTCCGCCAGGGTCGTCTTCCCGGCATCTACATGCGCAAGAATGCCCACTATGATCTTTTTCATCTAAAATCTTACCTTTCCCAATGCCCTGTACCTCTCCCTCAGAGATACAGGTCCACATATCCTTCCAATACTATATACGATACTATATTTTCAGGTATTTTCCAACTGTTTTCATTTCAGCTGTTGCTGTTTATGGATTGCAATTGGGATTCTATATGAATTATAATTATGACATGAAAAACAATTTTCAGGAGGCATTATGATTAAACTTATCGCAACCGATATCGATGGGACGCTCCTAAAAGACGGTACCCTGATGATTGATCCGGAATACATGACAGTCATTGAAAAACTGACGGCAAAAGGTGTTATTTTCGTTGCCTGCTCTGGCAGGCAGTTTATCAGCGAGCGAAAGCTTTTCGCTCCTGTCCAGGACAAACTTCTGTATGTCACCGACGGCGGCACTGTCGTCCGTACGCCCCGTGAAATTTTGAAGGTTCACACGCTGCCGGAAGAAGTCTGGCACGGCATGTGCGAAACTGTCCGCAATGAACTGCCGGACTGTGATTATTTTATTGCCACACCGGATTATTGTCTGGCAGAGGATGCCGGAAGCCGGATGTTCCGATGGCTGACTGATTCCTATGGCTATGACATTCGTGAAGCCGCAGATCTGTTAAAAACGCCGGTGCACAATATCATCAAATTCACCGTATACCACCCTCACGCCTGCGAGGCCATGTGCGCTCCTGTCTTTACGCCGCTCTGGCAATCCAGGGCCAAAATTGCTTCTGCTGGAAAAGAGTGGATGGATTGTAATCCTCTCGGTGTCAACAAGGGAACCGCTATCCGTTTTCTACAGGAATATCTTGGAATTGCTCCGGACGAGACCTGTACTTTCGGAGATAATCTGAATGATGTTGAAATGCTGGAAAGTGCTGGAATGAGCTACGCCGTGTCCAATGCACGCCCGGAAGTCATTGCCGCAGCGAAAGCCACCTGTCCTCCCTATTGGGAAAATGGTGTGCTACAGATTCTCAAGACTCTGTAAGGCTCCGTAAACCAGACCTTGACAGCACTGCCGGAAAGCACTATAGTAAACAGGTAAATATTATAATCCGCTAGGGGAGCACATCGCTGAGACTGAAGTATCGTCACCGCACTTTACTTCTAACCCTCACTACTTGAACCGGGTAATACCGGCGTAAGGAAGCACACAGTTCATACCATATGACACGATCGGTCCAGAGACTTCTGACCTTCGTTATGATATGAACACGATGTTGTCCCTCCTCGCGCATACGAAGGAGGATTTTTTATGTTGTACAATGTTGTTGTCAATGATTGGGGCGAAACCACTTATGTCCCCACCACCCTGGGTAATGTCCTGCTGGTCGTTGTTCTGATCGCCCTGCTGGCTGCCGCTGTCTTTTTTGCACGTATGCAGATGAAAAAAAGCGCAGCTTCCACAGCTTCCGGCAGTGATGCCAAAATGAGCCGTAACAAGCTGACGGTAAAGCAGCTGGCATTCTGTGCCATGGCTATGGCGCTGGGAACTGTCCTGTCCAATATCAAACTGTTCCATTTTCCTACCGGTGGTTCCATCACCCTGCTGTCCATGCTGGTGATCTGCCTGCCCGGTTACTGGTTCGGACTCGGTGCCGGCATTGCTGCCGGAGTCGCTTACGGTATCCTGCAGCTTCTTATTGATCCCTATGTGTTATATCCCATGCAGTTAATTGTAGATTATATTCTGGCATTCGGTGCTCTGGGACTGTCCGGATTTTTCTCCAATGCAAAGTTCGGCCTGATCAAAGGATATATCACGGGCGTAGTCGGAAGATATGTCTTTGCTGTGATCTCCGGATGGATCTTCTTCGGTGCCTATGCCTGGGAAGGCTGGGATCCCCTGCCCTACTCTCTGGCATATAATGCTATTTACATCTTTTCCGAAGCTGCCATTACTCTGCTGATCTTAAGTGCCAGACCGGTTCAAAATCTGTTTGCAAAGCTGAAAGATATGGCATTGAATGACTAATTTGAGAGTGCTGCGGCTCATTGCAGCACATTTCTATTGCTTTGGTGCAAATCGCATCAAAATAGCAAAATCCGTACAAAAAACTGCTAAATCAAACATTTTTTGTACGGATTTTATTATTTTTCCCATTTTAGCGAAAATGAGCTCTTATAAAAGGCAAAAATCACCTGTTTTTGTATTTTTTTAGCAAAAAATAGCGTTTTTAATACAAACCAATCTTCTGGAGCGACCTTTGCTCCACATTTATTACCTTTTGGTATCGCCATCTTCTGCATCTTCCTCAGTAGTAATGGCAAACGCAATATTGGTGGCGTGGTCTGCTACTCTTTCCAGTCCGGATACGATATCCGAGAAGATCATGCCGGCTTCGGGAGAACACTCTCCCTTAGTCAGACGTTCGACATGCTTCTTCTGAAGCTCTCTCTCCTTCTCGTCTACCTGATCCTCCAGGGTCACGATCTCCTGCATATGGGATTCATCACTTCTGGCGAACATTTCCACCGCATAGCGGATGATCTTATTGACCATCTCCAGCATGTCTCCCAGTTCCTTCTGGGCTTCCTTACTGATGGAGACGCCTTCTTCCTTACGCTGTCTGGCGGCATCCGCCACGTTCTCCGCATGATCACCGATACGCTCGATATCGTTCACCACATGGAACAGGGCACCCAGACTGTTTAAATCCTCGATGGGCAGTGTGGTCTGGTTGATCTTCACCAGATAGTCCGTGATGGCATGATTCAGGAAGTTGATATTTTTCTCTACCTCGTAGACTTCTTCGATGTCCTCTTCATCCAACGTGATCAGGGCATTCATGGCACGGTTCAGATTTTCCTCTGCCAGAGAGGCCATACGCTCCAACTCCTTGATTACTTCTACCACTGCTGTGGCGGGATTGAACACCACTTTGTCTCCAATATATTTCAGCTGATAGCTCTCTCTGTAACCCACCTTCTGATCCTCGCCGGGTACGATCAGATAAGTCATCTTGACCAGCCAGCCGGTGAACGGGAACAGCATGATTACCTGTGCAATCTTGATCAGCGTATGTGCATTTGCTACGAATCGGCCATTGTCCGCAGAGATGGACTTGATCAGTTCCACAATCTGGTCTCCTGCCACAAACAGGGCAATATAGATGATCACTGTACCGATGATATTGAACAGCAGATGGATCAGTGCTGCTCTCTTCGCATCCTTTTTACCGGTCATGGAAGCTAACATTGCGGTAGCGCAGGCACCGATGTTACATCCCAGGATAATATACAGTGTAATAGGCAGCGGCAGCAGATCCTGATTGGCCAGCAGCAATACGATACTGACCGTTACAGAAGAGCTCTGGATAATGGCTGTCAGGGCAAATCCCATCAGTGTGGCTAAGAACGGATTCTTCAAAGACATCAGCAGATTTACCACCTGCGGCTCATTCTTCATGTTCGCCATGGCCTGGGACATGGTGCTCAGACCCACGAACAGAATACCGAATCCTACAACCACTTCCGCCACTTTGCGGACTTTTTCCTTTTTCGTGAACATCATCACAACCACGCCTACTAATAGAATCAGCGGTGCTATTTTCGATAAATTAAAAGATACCAGCTGTGAAGTGATGGTGGTACCGATGTTGGCACCCAGAATAACCCCGGCCGCCTGATACAGGTTCATCAGACCGGAGTTTACAAAGCTGACGACCATGACCGTACATGCAGAAGAAGACTGGATGATACCAGTAAAGATAATACCGACGATCATACCCATGAAACGGTTGGTGGTGAAGATTTCCAGAATACGACGAAGTCTGGCACCTGCTACTTTCTCGATGGAATCACTCATCAGTTCCATTCCGAATAAAAACAGTCCCAGACCTCCAGCCATTGTCAATATTGTTCCAAAGCTCATTTTTAATCCCTCAATCTCTCTTGCTTCTCTTCGTAAAAATCAAAGCAATCATACTCAATTTTTCTTATAAAACACTCTTAAAACATTCTTATAGAAACAATCCAAAATATATTGTACGAGATAGAGTTAAAACTTGCAATGTAAATTTTACTTTTCTTTTACTTTTCTTTACAAAATTTTACGCTTTTTCGCTGTTTTTGTAAAACACAAAATCATTTCTTACGCATTTCGACCATCTGCAATATCCCTGTCCAGCTGGCGCTTCAATTCTTCCAGTGAAGCAAATCTGCGTTCCGGGCGCCGGAAACTCTTTAACGCCACCTCAATCTCTTGTCCGTAGATATCCTGGTCAAAATCATACAGATAGGATTCCACACCCATCACTTTCTCGGAAGATACCGTGGGTTTGGTTCCCACATTACTGATGGCTTTGTAGATCTTCCCATTGTAGCGCACCGCCGCATAGTAGACCCCGTTGGGCGGCAGAAGCTTCCCTGCGGGAGGCAGGAGATTTACCGTGGGGAATCCCAGGGTATGGCCGATATGATTGCCGTGCTCCACCGTTCCCACTAATGTATAGGGCATTCCCAGCATTTTTTCCGCCTCTTCCATCCGCCCCTCTTCCACCAGCTTGCGGATGTAAGTGGAGCTGACCTCAATGCCATCTACTTCGATCTTCTCTATAGTCTTGACACAGAATCCCAGCTGCGGTGCCATTTTCTCCAGAAGTTCAGCATTGCCCGCACCGTTCCTGCCAAAGGACAGATCCTCACCAGCTGCCACAAAACGGGTATTCATCTGCTTTGCCAGAATCTCTGTCACAAAACGCTCCGGCTCTATGGCCGCTGTCTCCTTCGTCAGGGGAAATTCGATCAGGATGTCGATGCCCAGCCGTTCGAACAGGCGTCTTTTTTCTTCTCTGGTGGTGAGTTCCTTGCCATCGGACAGGCCAAACAATACTGCCGGTGTTGGATCAAAAGTAAACACGCATGCCGCCAGTCCATTTTTTTTCCGGTCCAGAATCTCCTCTAAAAGTCTTCTGTGTCCCAGATGCACCCCGTCAAATTTGCCGATGGCTGCCGCTGTATCTTTTTCCAGATAAAAGTCTGTTGTTCCTGCAATGATTTCCAAGTCTATTTCCTGCTTTCTGTATTACGGGTACAACGTTAGTCTGATACTTCAGAAAGTATTGTACCGGTTAACTTTTGGACGCTGTACCCGGAAATATTTTCACGGGCTTGTACCATTCCTTCAATTCGTCATACGCATAAATGCCCACAAAGCTGTCATCCTCTCTATAGACACGCACCCACTCTCCCGCAGGATAAGTAGTCTGCTCCATGGTCTGTCCCGGATAAAAAGCGTTCCCGTTATCGATCAATTTCCGCCATTTTTCCTCTACATGTACTGCATTAAAATCCGCAAAAATGCGGTCCGTGGGAAGCAGTGCCTCATCTAATCTGTCCGTATCCCGGAGTTCCTGCAGCTGTGCAAGAGTCAGGGCATCCTCTAACCGGAATTCTCCGACCCTGGTGCGGACGAGACTCTGCATAGTGCCACCGCAGCCAAGCTTTTCTCCAATATCGGCACAAAGACTGCGGATATAGGTCCCCTTGGAGCATTCCACACGGAATTTTACCACGGGAAGCTTTATTTCCAGAATCTCGATAACAGGCAGATCCACATGCCTTGCCTGCCGTTCCACTTCCTTACCTGCCCTGGCCAGCTCATAGAGCTTTTTCCCGTTGACCTTCAGTGCAGAATACATGGGCGGGATCTGGTCATAGCCGCCGACAAAACCACCTATCACTTCTCGTACCTGTGCCTCATCCACCGCCACTTCCCGCTCTTCCAGAACGTTTCCCGTGGTATCCTGGGTATCTGTGATCTGTCCCAGCAGAAGTTCCGCCACATATTCCTTGCTCCTGTCAGTAAGCATTTCACATGCTCTGGTAGCACTTCCCAGACATACAGGGAGCACACCGGTAGCCTGTGGATCCAGTGTACCTGTGTGCCCTATCTTTTTCTGCCGGCAGATCCCGCGAAGCTTGGCTACCACATCATGGGAGGTAAATCCTGCTTCCTTGTATACATTGATGATGCCGTCCATTAATCCTGTTCTCCCCGCAGTTGCTTATCGATGTGCAGTGACAAATTGTTGACGCAGTCATGGAAGGTTCCCTTCATGGTGCAGCCTGCGGCACGTACATGTCCACCACCACCGAAGAAGGATGCCACCTTCGCCACATCAACATTCTCATTGGAACGCATGCTGACCTTGTACTCCAGCACACCGGTCTCATACATGAAAATTGCACAGTCGATTCCTTTAATATTGCGCAGCTGGTTCACTATGCCGTCCAGGTCTCCCGGAACCGCATTGTAGAAATCCATGGTCTTGCGGTCCACCATGCTCACGATGCAGCGGCCGTCCATGAAACGAATACTCTCCATCAGGGCTCTGCCCATGATCTGTGTCTGCAGATAGGTCTTCTGGTAAAAGCTTTCCTCGATCAGCTTCGAAAAATCAAATCCGAAGGAGATCAGAAATGCTGCCGCCTGCAGTGTCTCCGGTGTCGTATTGGAATACTGAAATACGCCGGTATCATGGATGATGCCGGTATACAATGCTTCCGCAATATCCTTGTCGATAAGCTCCGCATCCATGATGTGATACAGCACCTCACAGGCACTGCCCACTTCAGGACGGACCAGATTCACATCACCGCAGCCGGAATTGCTGATATGATGATCGATGTTGATCTTCTTTTTCGCATTCTGGAAATATTTCTCCGCATCTCCCAGTCTGTCTGGGCTGCAATCCAGAGCAAAATATACATCAAACGGCTCCTGCTCCGGACACTCGGTCTGAATCTCATCATATCCCTTCAGATAGGAAAACTCTTCAGAAGGCTTCTGCAGATATACGGTAACTGCCGCTTCGGGAAGGAGTTTACGCAGATACATCTGTAAGGACAGACATACACCCACACAGTCTCCATCCGGACGAATATGTCCGCTGATGCCGATTTTTTTCGCACCCAGACATTCTTCACGCAAATCCATTATTCGTCACCTTCCTCTGTCTCTTCCGTATCTTCCATAACTTCATTTTCCGGCTTCTGTGCCTCGTCCGCTGCAATGACTTCATCGATCTTGTGGGACATATTGACACCATACTCGATGGACTGATCCATCACAAAAGTGATATCCGGAGTGTTACGCAGATTAATGGTTCTTGCCAGTTCTCTGCGGATAAAGCCTTCAGCGCTCTTCAGTCCCTGCAGGGTAGACTTTCTGACTTCCTCGTCTCCCAGCACGCTGATCCATGCCTTACAGCTTTTCAGATCCGGTGCCACTTCTACAGCAACGACACTGGTCCAGGGACTGATCCGGGGATCCTTTAAGCCCCCCCGGATGATCTCTGCCAGAACGCGCTGTACTTCCCCGTTGACACGGGTATTTTTCACACTATTCTTTCTCATTCTTATTCCTTCTTATTTCTTTCCTGCCGTTATCATAGGCAGCCTGACAAACATCCGCAGACAAAATGCGTTTTTTGCAGAGCGCAAACGTGGGCAAGCGCAATGCTTCTGCGAACGGATGCGCCGAAACACACCGGAAGATTCGCGTAGCGAACTTCCCGGCAGGGTCTAGTTATTCTTAGATTACGTATTTTGTAATCTTAGAATAACTCCCTACCGTGGTACCTCCACCATAATGTAGGCTTCTACGATATCCAGCTCCTGCATCTTGTCAAAGCCTTCGAATACGAGACCACACTCATATCCTGCCTTAACTTCCTTCACATCATCCTTGAATCTCTTCAGGGAAGCCAGATTGCCCTCAAAGATCTGCTCGCCCTCACGGGTGATACGAACCTTGCAGCCTCTCTGGAACACACCGTCCAGAACATAAGAACCTGCGATGTTACCGATAGCGGATGCCTTGAAGATCTGACGAACCTCTGCATGACCGATCACCTTCTCCTCATAGACAGGATCCAGCATACCCTTCATGGCAGCTTCGATATCTTCGATGGCCTGGTAGATGACCTTGTACAGACGTACATCCACGCCCTCTCTCTCTGCGGTTGCCTTGGCAGTCGCATCGGGACGGACGTTGAATCCGATGATGATCGCATTGGACGCACTTGCCAGGGATACGTCGGACTCATTGATGGCACCTACGCCGCCGTGGATACATTTTACAACTACTTCTTCATTGGACAGCTTCATCAGTGACTGTTTTACAGCCTCGACACTACCCTGTACGTCTGCTTTGACGATCAGATTCAGTTCCTTCAGATTACCTTCCTGGATCTGGCTGAACAGATCATCCAGGGACATTCTTCCCTTGGTCTCTTCCAGCATCTTTTCCTTGTTCTGTGCCAGATAGGTCTCTGCATAGGATTTTGCTGTCTTATCATTATCATGTGCCAGGAATACTTCACCGGCACTGGGAACGTCGGACAGGCCCAGGATCTCTACAGGGGTAGACGGTCCTGCTTCTTTTACTCTGCGTCCCTTATCGTCGATCATGGCTCTTACCTTACCGTGTGCCACACCTGCGGAAATAAAATCTCCCACATGCAGGGTACCCTTCTGTACCAGTACGGTAGCCACGGGGCCACGTCCCTTATCCAGCTCTGCCTCGATGACCAGACCTCTTGCCTTTCTCTTTGGGTTGGCTTTCAGTTCCATGATATCTGCGGTCAGCAGGATCATGTCAAGCAGCTGGTCGATACCCTCTCCGCTCTTTGCGGATACAGGTGCAAATACGGTGCTTCCGCCCCAGTCCTCGGGGATCAGCTCGTACTCTGCCAGCTCCTGTTTTACACGGTCAATGTTAGCTGAGGGCTTATCGATCTTGTTCACAGCCACGATGATCTCAACGCCTGCTGCTTTTGCATGGTTGATAGCCTCTACGGTCTGAGGCATTACACCGTCATCCGCTGCTACTACCAGGATAGCGATATCGGTAGCATTGGCACCACGCATACGCATAGCGGTAAACGCTTCATGTCCGGGAGTATCCAGGAAAGTGATCTTACGGTCTCCCACATTTACAGTATAAGCACCGATGTGCTGGGTGATACCACCTGCCTCACGATCGGTTACGTTGGTCTTACGGATAGCGTCTAACAGGGAGGTCTTACCATGGTCAACGTGACCCATTACACAGATTACGGGAGGTCTCTCCACCAGATCTGCCTCGTCCTCTTCGTCTTCCTTCAACAGTTCTTCGATGACATCTACCTTGACCTCTTTTTCACAGAGAATGTCATATTCCATGGCAATGTTCTCTGCATCTTCATAGGTGATCTCCTGGTTCACGGTTACGATCTTACCTTCCAGGAAAAGCTTCTTGATGATGGCTGCGGGCTGTAGCTTCATCTTCTCTGCCAGCTCTTTGATGGTGATGGATTCAGGCAGCACGATCACCTTGATCTGCTCTTCCTGTACCTCTTCCTTCTTCTTTTCCGGCTTGATGAAACGTCCGGGCTTGTTCTTCAGTGCATCCTCATCCTCGTAGATATGGTCTTTCTTGGAACGTTTGTTGTCCTTCTCCTGGCTGAAACGTCTCTTTTCATCTTCGCGCTTCTTCTCAATATCTTTGCCTGCAGGTTCCGGAGCAAAGCCCTTATTCTGTCTGTTATCTCCGAATCGATTACCCGATCCGCCATTGCCTCTTTGGTCGCGGCCATTATTGCCGTAACTGCGCTCACCGTTGCCGTTATTCCTGCGATCACCCTGGCCGCCTTCCATGCCCGGACGACCCTGTCTGTTAAATCCGCCTCCCTGAGGTCTGCCATTGCCCATACCTCCTCTGTTACCGTTCTGACCACCCTGACGGCTGCCCTGTCCGTAGCCGCCCTGGCGATTGTCACGATTGCCGTCTCTGTTGTCACGGTTGTAACCGCCCTGACCACGATCGTTCTGTCCACGGTTGTCACGATTATTCTGACCGTAACCACCCTGACGGTTATCGCGGTTGTCACGGTTCCCGTTCTGAGGTCTGTCTGCCGGTCTGGTCTGTGCTGTATTCTGTGCTGCCTGAGGTGCCTGTGCCTGAGCCGCTGCTGTATTCTGTGCTGCCTGCTCCTTTGCAGGTGCCTGTGCCTGGGGCTTTTTCGCAGGCTGCTGTCCACGATTGCCGGGTACCATTGCCACACTGGGAGTGGGAGAAGGCGGGGTCAGCGGCTTGATGGGACGTACGGGAGCCTGTGCCTGCACACGGTTATTGTAAGAATTGTTCTGATAACCGTTGTTCTGGTATCTGTTATTCTGTCCCTGGTTCGGGCGCTGTCCGCCTGCATTTCTCTGTCCCTGTCCGTTCTGACCACCCTGACGCTGTCCGGGCATCTTGGAGTTCTGCGGGTTACTTACGAAAATGATCTTTTTCTTCTTTTTCGTTTCCTCTGTGGATCTGCTCTCCTCAGAAGCCTTTGCTTCCTGAGCCTTTGCTTCTCCTGCGGGAGCCTGTGCTTTTTCCTCAGCGGGCTTTGCATTTTCGTTCTTTACGGGAGCTTCTTTTTCTGCTGCGGGTGCTGCTTTTTTCTTTCCCAGGCTGTTACGTACCAGGGCTGCCGCATCCTCCTCCAGAGAGCTCTGTGCTGCCTTGGCCTCAATTCCTTTTCCCTGTAAAAAACTTAATATATCCTTACTCTGTAGTTCTAATTCTTTTGCGAGTTCATGTACTTTGATTTTCGCCATGCTTTCCTCCATTCTGCCTAACCGGGCAAATTCGCTTCCAATTGCTTGATGAGTGCATCTGCCAGTCCCGCATCACACACACCTACCGAAGATCTTAAGTTCCGGCCGATGGCCCAGCCGAGTTCTTCCTTTGTGCCATATTCATATACCGGGACTTCATAATAGGAACATTTGTCGTGAAACAACTTTTTCGTATTGGCCGATGCATCTTCTGCAACGATCACCAACATGGCAGAACCTTTTTTCACAGCGTCTTCCGTCTGGAATTCACCGCTTACCAGGTTACGCCCCCTCATCGCAAGTCCCAAAAGGGAATAAATCTTATTCTGTTTCAAGCTGATCAAACTCCTTTTCCAGCATATCATAACTTTCCGGAGAAATACTCATCTTGAAAGAACGCTCTAACCCTTTGTTCTTCCGGGCCTTTTGCAGGCATTCCTTCTGTCTGCATATATATGCGCCGCGTCCGTTCTTTTTGCCCGTTGTGTCTAAACAGATCTCTCCTTCCGGAGTCTTCAGGACCCGCAGCATTTCCTTTTTGCCTTTCATTTCTCCGCAGCCTACGCACTGCCTCAGTGGAATCTTTTTTGCCATTGATTATTCCTGCTCTCCATCAAAATCGTCTACGGTATCATCTTCATAATCATCCACATAGTCCTCATAGCGGAAGCCGGGAGCATCCTTGGCCTGGGTCTCGGACTTGATGTCGATCTTGTAACCGGTCAGTCTTGCTGCCAGTCTTGCGTTCTGACCTTCCTTACCGATAGCCAGAGACAGCTGATAATCGGGTACGACTACCTTTGCGGTCTTCTCATCGGGATCTGCAAATACTGCTACGATCTTGGCAGGAGAAAGTGCATTCTGGATCAGGTTACCGGGGTTCTCATCCCAGTTCACGATATCGATCTTCTCACCGCGCAGCTCTTCTACGATAGCATTGACACGGGCACCGTTCATACCTACGCAGGCGCCGACTGCATCTACATTGGGGTTATTGCTCCATACAGCGATCTTGGTACGGCTTCCTGCCTCTCTGGCAATGCTCTTGATCTCTACAGTACCGTCTTTGATCTCGGTAACTTCGGATTCGAACAGTCTCTTTACCAGTTCCGGATGGGTACGGCTGACATTGATGCGGGGTCCCTTCGGTGTGTTCTTTACTTCCACAATGTAAACCTTGATACGCTCGGTGGGTTTGAATACTTCGCCCTTTACCTGCTCGTTCTCAGTCAGCATGGCATCTGCTTTACCCAGATTGATGCTGATGTTTTTACCTACATAACGCTGTACTACACCGGTCACGACATCCTTTTCCTTCTCGTAATACTGGTTGTAGATCACGCTTCTCTCTTCCTCACGGATCTTCTGTAAGATCACGTTCTTTGCGTTCTGGGTAGCGATACGTCCGAACTCCTTGGATTTGATCTCTACATGGATCATGTCGCCTACCTGTGCTTTCTTGGAGATCTCCTGTGCATCCTCCAGAGCGATCTGCAGGCAGTCATCCTCTACATCATCCTTTGTGGGAACAACTTCCTTCTCGGCATATACCAGGAAATCGCAGGTCTCTCTATTGATCTCCACATGGACATTGTCAGCCTTTCCAAAATGGTTCTTGCAGGCTGTCATCAGGGAGTTCTCAATG
>OQVS01001391.1_pt1 | contig 16530 bp, 16 predicted proteins | sample 1691601 | NCBI WGS metagenome assembly OQVS01 (sample SAMN03418268, study PRJEB22391) | human gut metagenome | biome: human-gut; feature: organic feature; material: feces | host: Homo sapiens | place: Tanzania | collected 2013-01
CTTTTCAGACTTACAAAACTATATGCCTAATCCCCTTGGTTTATCGGGTGAGCCATAACAGATGCCACATCTGATGGTACCCTTGCCATTACAGTTAGTACAACGAGGCTTCTTTGATGAATATGGATTGTATCCTTTTCCACTACGTCCGCCACAAACCTGTCGACCTGAGCCATTTGACCACAACGGGGGGCAGCAGGCTGCATCATACGATTTTCTCCCCCAGCCATCACTTTCCTGCCGATTTCCTTTGCGCGTGTGTACATTATTATTATATTTGCAATGTAAACATCTTAACCCCTGACCGTGCGCCGCCAGATTGTCATAATGCTGTTGAGGCTCATGACCATACTGAGCCTCCCTGCTTTCGCCAATGCCGGAAGCAGGGGGAATGACCACACCACCCAACCCTACAAATACAATACAGAATTAGAAGAACAAATAAGTAAAGTAGAAAATGAAGCGTTGAATAATTATGAAGATAGCAATCATTATTTTTATTATTATATTGCTTATGGCAGGGTGCGTGAATCATGATATGACTATGACACATAAAGCATACACTTTCCATTTGCTTATGAATAAAGTTATCGTAAATATGCCTACGCCACTCACAGTAAAAAACTCACAATATGAAGAGGGAGTAATCTATTATATTTATTTTAGGGATGGTGGATATGTCATTCTGTTTTCTGGAACCATGGCGCAGTTTAACATTGACCAATATGTTTATTCTCATAAGACACGTAAAAAGGAATACACTACTTATGTTGGGACAAAAGACAATTTATGTTGGAGAAAAGATGTATATCGCTTCTTGCGTTGTTATTATGCCAACGTCACTCCTGCAAACAAAAAGAAATATGACAGAATAATGGATAGGTTAAAGGTTGTGTGTGAATTTTAGCTTGCGATAGTATGCTTAAACCCAAATCGGTTATTAGAAGAATACTTTCTGAGTACGCACAATAAGTTGAACGATGAGATTAAAGACAAGGACTAATTATAAGAAGAAATGTTTTATGAATAGGCAGGAATTAGAGGATATGATGCGTAAGGACATAGGAAGGAATATCTGTTATTGCAGGGCTGGCGGAGGAGCCGGTTCTATTATTCTGTTAGACTTGGATAACAAGGATACCTATTGGATCAGTGGATACTGGTGGTTATTTTACAATAGGCGCATCATATGCACATACGAAGATGATTGTACGGCATTAATAGGTAAAGTTCCTAAGAACTTAATGAAAATGGAAGGCATGAAAGTAACAGACGTCCAAATAACTACAAATCTATTTCTATGTCTGACTATTGATAATAACTATATATTGGTTGCTGATGGATGGAACAAAGAGTATGCGGATGCAGACAATGAATATTATTATAGTGGGTGGGAGTATTCTGTGCCCAGTCTAAATAAAAGTTATGAAATTACCAAAAATGGAGATTTCAAAGTAACATGTTACGAATAAGTATAAAATATGGGTACATACAATGCAGGATATACCTACTATTATGGAAGACATGTGTTCACAAATGCACAATGTAGGCAACAACCGCATAGTGACCGACGCTCACGGAAACGTGGAGGAGGTGAACCACTACTATCCCTATGGCGCGCTCATGTGCGACAGCCGCAACACCGGCCTGCGACCCTACAAATACAGGCAAAGAGCTCGACCGCCCCACGCCACCGATGCGCGCACGCTGACCAAAAATAAGGAAATGGAGATAAAAGAAAAAGTCAAGTCTTTCGACTTGACTTCTCTGTTGGGATACCCGGACTCGAACCAGGAAAGGCAGGACCAGAATCTGCAGTGTTACCATTACACCATATCCCAATTTGTTTCGAGCAATTGCCTCTTGCTCATTTGCGATTGCAAAGGTAGTGCTTTTTTTTTCATACCCCAAAACTTTTTGCGTTTTTTTTCATAAAAAATTTCATTTTAGCAGTACTTTATACCATTATTCGGAGAATTAGGATTAACTTTGCAGTATAAATCAAATTAGAAGACAACTGAATGACAACAACAAACAAATTGGTTGAGACCATTACTGAAGGTATACAGGAAAAGAAAGGTAAAAACATCGTGATAGCCGACCTCAGCGGCATCGACGGCGCCATCGCTCAATACTTCATCATCTGTCAGGGCAATTCACCCGCACAGGTAGAGGCTATTGCCGAGTCGGTTGGCGACATGGTGCGCGAGCGCATGGGCGAGAAGCCCGTAGGCGTGGTGGGTCTTGAGACCGACCAGTGGGTGGCTATCGACTTTGTCGATGCCTTGGTACATATTTTCCTGCCCGAAGTACGCGAGTTCTACGACCTTGAGCACCTCTGGGAAGATGCCCATCTTACCCGCATCCCCGACCTTGACTGATATATACACCTTATTATATATATAATATATAGCTATCATGAACAATTTCAATCCCAAAGATAAGCGACCCAACGACCAGCAACCCAAGATGCCCAAGTTCAACATGAACTGGCTCTACATATCGGTGCTTATCTTTATCGCCGTCATCGCCTTTAGCGGCGGAGGCAACCTGTTGGGCGTACAGGGCGTAAGCCAGGAGGCTACATACACCAAGTTCAAAGAATACGTAAGCAAGGGTTACGCCAGCAGGATTATCATCAACAACCAGGAGCACGAACTCAAGATGTATGTCAAGCCCCAAGCCCTCAAAGCCGTCTTCAACCAGCCGGCAGAGAAACTGGGCAAAGACCCATACGTCAAAGTCAACTATGGTTCGGTAGACAAGATAGAAGACTTCCTCTTGGCAGCCCAGAAGAGCGGCAAGCTCAAGGACTACGACTACGAGAGACCCAATGAGAACACCCTGCTCAACCTGCTCTACAACTTCGGTCCCTTCCTGCTACTCATCTTCGTATGGTTCTTCTTCATGAACCGCATGAACAGCGGCGGAGCCGGCGGCGGAGTGTTCAATGTCGGAAAGAGCAAAGCCAAGCTCTACGAGAAAGCCGGCGAGATGGGCGTCACATTCAAGGATGTGGCTGGTCAGGAAGGCGCCAAGCAAGAGGTGGCCGAGATAGTGGAGTTCCTGAAAAACCCCGAGAAGTTTACCGAGCTCGGAGGTAAAATCCCCAAGGGAGCGCTGCTTATCGGCCCTCCCGGAACCGGTAAGACGCTGCTGGCCAAAGCCGTGGCAGGCGAGGCCGACGTGCCCTTCTTCTCGATGAGCGGTTCCGACTTCGTCGAGATGTTTGTCGGCGTAGGAGCCAGCCGCGTGCGCGATGTGTTCCGTCAGGCCAAGGAGAAGGCACCCTGCATCATCTTCATCGACGAGATTGACGCCGTAGGACGAGCCCGTAGCAAGAGCCCCGCCACCGGCGGCAACGACGAGCGAGAGAACACCCTCAACGCCCTGCTCACCGAGATGGACGGCTTCGGCACCAACTCGGGTGTCATCGTGCTCGCTGCCACCAACCGAGTAGACATGCTCGACAAGGCACTGCTCCGTGCAGGCCGTTTCGACCGTCAGATACACGTAGACCTGCCCGACCTGGCTGAGCGAAAGGCCATCTTCAATGTCCACTTGCGCCCACTGAAGAAGGACGATACCGTAGACGTAGACTTCCTTGCCCGCCATACCCCCGGATTTTCCGGCGCCGACATCGCCAATGTCTGCAACGAGGCTGCCCTCATCGCCGCCCGTCACAACAGCACCCATGTGGGCAAGCAGGACTTCCTCAACGCCGTAGACCGCATCATCGGCGGTCTGGAGAAGAAGACCAAGGTGATGACCGCCGACGAGAAGCGAGCCATAGCCATCCACGAAGCCGGCCATGCCACCATCTCGTGGTTCTGCCAGTACGCCGACCCTCTGCTCAAGGTCACCATCGTGCCCCGAGGCCAGGCCCTGGGCGCCGCATGGTATCTGCCCGAAGAGCGCGTCATCACCACCAAGGAGGAGATGCTCGACGAGATGTGCTCACTGCTCGGAGGCCGCGCCGCAGAAGAGCTCTTCCGCGGTTCCATCTCCACTGGCGCTATGAACGACCTGGAGCGCGCCACCAAGAGTGCCTATGGCATGGTGGCTTATGCCGGTATGAGCGAAGCATTGCCCAATATCTGTTATTACAACAACCAGGAGTACCAGTTCCAGCGCCCTTACTCTGAGACCACAGCCAAACTGATGGACGAGGAAGTGCTCAAGATGATTAACACCCAGTACGAGCGCGCCAAGAAGCTGCTCATCGAGCACGCCGAGGGTCACCGCCAGCTGGCAGAACTGCTCTTCCAGAAGGAGGTAATCTTCGCCGAAGATGTAGAGAAAATCTTCGGCAAGCGCCCATGGGTGAGCCGTTCCGAGGAAATCATCGAAGCCAACGAGGCCAATGCCCCCAAGCTCGAAGACATGCCCGAGGCTGTGAAGCAGGCCCAGGCCGAGCACGAGCGTGCCAAGGCTGAAGCCGAAGCCAACCACGACAACAAAGAAAATCAAGATAAAGAGGAGGAGTAAGACTATGAGTCCAAAAATGAAGAATTTTATCGTCCGCGCCATCACTGGCGTCCTGTTTGTTGCCATCATGGTCGCCGGACTTCTGGACCCCACCGCCATGATAGGGCTCTTCGCCCTCATCACAGGCCTTGCCCTGTGGGAATATACGGGCTTGGTCAACAACATTGAGAATGTCTGCATCAACCGGTTCATCTCTACCGTGGCAGGCGTCTATCTCTTTGTCGCCATCGCCGGCATCAACAGCGGCATCATCCAGACCAATGCCGTCTTTGTGCCCTATCTGCTCACGGTGGTCTATCTCTTTATCAGCGAGCTCTACACCCGCAACACCAATGCCGTCAACGACTGGGCCTATACCATGCTCGGCCAGATGTATATCGCCCTGCCCCTGGCGTGCATCAATGTGCTGGCCTTCCGCCAGCAGCCCGACGGCACCATCTCCTTCTATTTCCTGTTGCCCCTGTCGGTCTACATCTTCCTGTGGGTCAACGACACCGGCGCCTACCTCAGCGGCTCACTCTTGGGACGCCACAAGCTCTTCCCCCGCATCAGCCCCGGCAAGTCGTGGGAAGGCTCCATCGGCGGCGGGCTCTTGGTGCTCGTCGTAGCAGCCCTGCTCGGATGGTGGGAGAACAGCCACGAGTGTCTCTCCGGCCTCTCTGTCATCGAGTGGATGGGCCTCGGACTGGTAGTGGTATTCTTCGGTACCTGGGGCGACCTCGTCGAGAGTCTCTTCAAGCGCACCCTGGGCATCAAGGACAGCGGCAGCATCCTGCCGGGGCACGGTGGCATGCTCGACCGTTTCGACTCGTCGCTTATGGCCATCCCCGCATCTGTCATCTATATCTATTCACTCACCTTACTCTAAAAGATGAAGCAAGTAAAACCCAAGAAGAACTTAGGCCAGCACTTCCTGATAGACCTGGGCATAGCCCGGCGTATAGCCGACACCGTAGATGCGTGTCCCGACCTGCCCGTGCTCGAGATAGGACCCGGCATGGGCGTGCTCACCCAGTATCTGGTAGAGAAGCCACGCCCCGTCAAGGCCATCGAGATTGACCGCGAGTCGGTGGTATACCTCCACGACCGTTTCCCCAAGCTTCAGGACAACATTATCGGCGACGACTTCCTGCGCATGGACCTCACCACCATCTTCGACGGCCAGCCCTTTGTGCTCACGGGCAACTACCCCTACGACATATCCTCACAGATATTCTTCAAGATGCTCGACAACAAGGAACTCATTCCCTGCTGCACCGGCATGATACAGCGCGAGGTGGCGCTGCGCATGGCGGCACAGCCCGGCAACAAGACCTACGGCATCCTGTCGGTACTCATACAGGCATGGTACAATGTGGAATATCTCTTCACTGTAGATGAAGACGTGTTCAACCCACCGCCCAAGGTGAAGAGTGCGGTGATAAGAATGACGCGCAACGACGTGACCTCACTGGGCTGCGACGAGCGTCTCTTCAAGCGTCTGGTCAAGACGGTGTTCAACCAGCGCCGCAAAATGCTTCGCGTGAGCATCAAACAGATGTTCGGGGCGCAGAAGCCAGCAGACGAGTTCTTCACCCAGCCTATCATGACCCGACGCCCCGAACAGCTTGCTATCTCCGAGTTTGTCGACTTGACCAACCAGATAGCCCCCTACATGGAATAATCAATCAGTTTTTACAATTTTATACGAGACATTGCCTTTGCGGATGATATACACTCCCTTGGGCAATGTCTTTATCGTTTGCAGCGAGCCCAACCGCTTGCCGTCGATGGCATACACGGCGGTAGAGGCGGCATCGTCGGTGCCCAGCTCGGGCATGGTGATGCCGTTGGCCGTATTGCCAAAGGAGAAGGAGCTCACCAGCGACTCGGCATAGCTCTTCACCACTTTTTCGCCCTTCTGCAGCACCACGGTGTTGCCCTTGAAGACGATGCGGTTTACGTCTGTGCCTATCTTGTAGCTCACCTCACTGTTCACACCGTCGTTGAGGCGGAAGGTGAGCATCGAGTCTTCGGCCCACATGGTACAGCTGCAGCAGAGGGCCAGCAGAGATAAAACTGTCTTTTTCATCTTGATGTTTGTTTAGTCTGCAAATATAGGCAAAATTAGCGAATAAAAGCGACTTGCCCATGATTATTTCAGATTTTGTAAAGATTTCTGGCGTTTTTCTTGTTGTTTCAGAACAAAAGCAGTATCTTTGGAGCGACTAAGAGGACGGAAACCGGCATGACAGGCGAGTTTGTCAGGTCCGTCCAGACCAAAGTTTAAAGTGTATAACATAGTTAACAACGGTCCAAGTCTGTATTACGTGTCAGCGATGAGATGTCTGCAGATGCTAATTGGACTATGATATTTGCAAGCCTCCGAGATGTGATATCTCTGAGGCTTTTTTGTTTGTCTGCGGCGCTCCCCCGCCCTCACCGCCGCCATCGACAATACCGCGGAGTGCACCGACAAGTTTATTTTAGGGTTTGATTTATCGGTTGCGAGTCTTGCCCTAAGTATTGCAGAGCCTGCAACCGTCATTTCGCGCCACAAACTGCTTTTTCCGAGCATCTACGGCCGGATGGTGGTCATTCCCGGCAAGGAGAGGGGCGTCTCCGGCAGGGTGGTGGTCATTCCCTGCGAGGCGAGGGGCATCATCTGCAAGGCGAGGGGCACCACCTGCGAGGCGAGGGGCATCACCGCTCCCGGTGCCCTACCCTATGGCCCGCCATAGGCTGGCTGCGGGGCTGACTATCAACCCTAAATGCTGGTAAATCACATAGAATAATGACACAAAAACAAGAAAAGGCGGGTTTTTCACGCAAAGGAAGGAAATAATTATTAAATTTGCGATTGACTAATGTCAATCCCGTCAAGTTAACCGCGACGCCCGCCCTCACGCTGTTCTCCCAGGCTGCGACCGGGGGCATATAACTTACCACAATGAAAGATATGAAACTTAAAGACCATTACGATGTGATTATCATTGGTGGAGGCATCACAGGCGCAGGCACTGCCCGCGACTGTAGCATGCGTGGCCTGCGCGTGCTGCTCGTCGAGCGCCACGACTTCACCCACGGCGCCACCGGCCGCAACCACGGCCTGCTGCACAGTGGTGCCCGCTATGCCGTCACCGACCAGGAGAGCGCCACCGAGTGTATCGTGGAGAACAAGATACTGCGACGCATCGCGCCCCACTGTGTCGAAGAGCACGACGGACTCTTCATCACGCTGCCCGAAGACGACTTGGCTTACCAGCAGCTCTTCGTCGACAGCTGTCTGCGTGCCGGCATCCGCGCCGAGATTATCGACCCCAAGCTGGCGCTCAAGCGCGAGCCCTCGGTCAACCCCGACCTGATAGGCGCCGTGGTGGTGCCCGACGGCAGCATCGACCCCTTCCTGCTCACGATGAGCAATGTACTCGACGCCCGTCGTCATGGTGCCGACATGCTTACCTATCATGAAGCCTCAAGCCTCATCATACGCAACGGAAGGGTCGAAGGAGTAAACCTGCGCAACACTATAACCGGTGAGCGCATGGAGGCCCACGCCACCATCACCATCAATGCCGCCGGCATCTGGGGCATGGAGATAGCGCGCATGGCTGGGGTGACGGTCAACATGTTTCCCGCCAAGGGCTCGCTGCTGGTCTTCGGCCACCGCGTCAACAATATGGTCATCAACCGCTGCCGCAAGCCTGCCAACGCCGACATACTCGTGCCGGGCGACGTCATCACCGTGATAGGCACCACCTCCGAGCGCGTGCCTATGGAGGAAGTCGAGAACATGAGGGTAACCCCCGAAGAGGTCGACGTGCTGCTCAAGGAGGGATGCAAACTGGCGCCCTCGCTGGCGTCAACGCGAATCTTGCGTGCCTATGCCGGAGTGAGGCCACTCGTGGCAAGCGACCACGACACCACGGGTCGCAGCATAAGCCGAGGCATCGTGTGTCTGGACCACGAGGTGAGAGACGGACTTGCGGGCTTCATCACCATCACCGGCGGCAAGCTCATGACCTACCGACTCATGGCCGAGATGGCTGCCGACAAGGTGTGCGAGAAGCTCAACATACAGCGTGAGTGCGAGACAGCCATCACGCCGCTGCCCAACCCCGAAATGCGCAGCGACAAGGCGTTCAGACGCCATGGGACCATGACTCCCGAGCCGCTGGTGTGCGAGTGCGAGGGCGTATCGCAACGCGATGTAAAGCAGCTCATAGACAACCACCAGGTCACCAGCCTCTCCCAGCTGCGCCGACGCACCCGCCTGGGCATGGGCACCTGTCAGGGACAGCTCTGCGCCTATCGCGCCGAGCGCATGCTCGAAGAACTCTGCCACAAGACCAAGGCCCAGAGCCGTCAGGACGTGATGCGTTTTCTCAACGAGCGCTGGAAGGGTATGGCTGCCGTAGCCTGGGGCCCCACACTGAGCGAATGTCAGCTCATGGGCTACATCTACCAGTCTATCTTGGGAATTAGGAAAGAGAAATAACAACGACAAGCAATCAGAATAACGTGAAATTTGATACTATTATAATAGGTGGAGGTCTCAGCGGACTCACTTGCGGCATCAGCCTTGCCGAGGGTGGGCAGCATGTGGCCATCATCAGTCGCGGACAGAGCAGCATGTTCTTCAGCGACGGTTCGTTCGGTCTCCTGGGCTACGACAACGACGGCAACGAAGTGGCGCACCCCGCCGAGGCTATGGGCCAGTTGGCCGCTACGCATCCCTACACCAAGATGGGTGCCGAGCGCACCCTCTCTCTTGCCCGTCGGGCGCAGTCACTGCTCCAGGCAGCCGGCGTAGAGATGGACGGCAGCTGCGACGCCAACCACACGCGCGTCACCCAGTTTGGCACCGCCATGCCGGCATGGCTCACCATCGTGGGCCACGACAAAGACGGCGAAGCCACCTTCCCCTTCATCTACGGCAGAAGCATCCAGACCACACTGCAAAAGCGGTTTGAACTCCTCGGCGGAACCTATCTGCTGGGCGACGAGATAGTGGCTGCCAAGGCGTGGAGCGCCGATGGCACAAGGCTCATAAGCGTGACATCGAAGCACCTGAACGCCGAGCCGCTCGAAGCCGACCACTTCGTGCTGGCGGCAGGCTCGTTCTACAGCGGTGGCATCATGGCCGACTACGAGCACGTGTTCGAGCCCGTGTTCGACCTCCGTGTCGACGCACTCGCCGACCGCAGCCAGTGGGCACTCGACGATGCCTTCGACGAGCAGCCCTTCATGGAGTTTGGCGTGGCTACCGACGCCACATTCAGGGTCACCAAAGACGACAAGACCATCGACAATCTCTTTGCCATCGGCAGCATACTGAGCGGACACAACTCCATCAGCCTCGCCGACAAGGAAGGCGTGTCGATGACCACTGCCCTGCACGTGGCAGAGACCATAAAACAATAAAGAGCTATGAGTAAAGATATACAGTTATACCAGGTCAGCGAGAACGACCTGGAGAAGTGTCTGAAATGTTCCATCTGCAACGCGTACTGCCCGGTGAGCGGCGTCACGCTCAAGTTTCCCGGCCCCAAGTGGGCGGGGCCTGACGGCGAGCGCCACCGCCTGAAAGACGAGACCTGCTTTGACGAGAAGACCATGAAGATGTGCCTCAACTGCAAGCGTTGCGAGATTGTCTGTCCGCAAGGCGTCAAGGTGGGCGACATCATCCAGAGCGCCCGCATCAAGTATAGCCTGCAGGGCATAGGCATCAGAGAGTTTATGCTCGCCAATACCGACCTCGTGGGTACGCTCGCCACCCACTCCTTCGGACTCGCCAACCGCGTGGTCAACATGGGACTTACCAAGTGGATGCTCCACAAGATGGTGGGCATACACCAGGGCCGCACCTTCCCTGCCTACGCCTCGCACACCTTTGAGGCGTGGTACCGCCGTGAAGCCGCCAAAGGCCAGCAGAGCTTCGACCGCAAGGTGGCTTACTTCCACGGTTGCTATGTCAACTACAACTTCCCCGAACTGGGCAAGCACCTCGTGCGGGTGCTCAACGCCATGGGCTATGGCGTATCACTCATCAAGGGAGAGCAGTGCTGCGGTCTGCCAGCCATAGCCAACGGCATGAGCGAGAAGGCACGCGCCAACGGCCACCACAACATAGCCGCCATGGAGCGGGCACTGCGCGACGTCGAGTGCATCGTCACCACCTCGTCGTCGTGCACCTTCACCATGCGCAGCGAGTATGAGAGTCTGCTCAGACTCGACAACAGCAGCGTGGCAGAGAGCATCAACCTCGCCACCAAGTTTATCTACCAGCAACTCAAATCGGGCGCCGCCCAACTGCGTTTCAAGCCCGACTTCAAGCTGCGCGTGGCTTACCACTCGGCATGCCACATGGAGCGGTTGGGATGGACCATCTACAGCATCGAACTGCTCAAGATGATACCCGGCCTCGAGCTGGTCAAACTCGAAAGCCGCTGCTGTGGCATCGGTGGCACCTACGGCTTCAAGAAGGAGAATTACGATGTGTCACAGTCTATCGGTGCCCCACTCTTCAAGCAGATTGGCGAGGTAGACCCCGACGTGGTGGTCACCGACTGCGAGACCTGCAAGTGGCAGATAGAGATGAGCACACCCTACCGGGTAATGAACCCCATCTCAATCATCAACGACGCAATATTATACTAAAACAAGACATATATGGAAAACAGAGTAACAATGGCATTGGACAATGCTACCACCACCAAGGCCCTGCAACTGGGATGTGGCGTGATAAGCACCGTGGGTGAAGTCTTCGCCCAGCAGTTTGCCGGCCGCAAGGCCATCATCGTCGCCGACAAGACCACATGGCACGTGGCTGGAGCCAAGGTAGCCGAAATCCTCGCCCGCGATGGCATCGCCACCTGCGAGCCTTATATCTTCGACGAGCCCGAGATGCACGCCGAATGGAAATACATAGACCGCCTGGATGCCGTGCTGGCTCAGACCGACGCCGTGGCAATAGCCGTGGGCTCGGGCACCATCAACGACACCACCAAGCTCTGTTCGGCCCATCAGCAGCGACCCTACATGGTAGTGGCAACAGCCGCCTCGATGGACGGATATGTGGCGTCGGGTGCATCGATAACCAAGGACGGCAAGAAGCAGACCTTCGCCTGCCCCGCTCCCCAGGCTGTGGCGGCCGATGTCGACATCATAGCCGGCGCACCCGAAGCCATGACCGCCTCGGGCTACGGCGACCTCTTCGCCAAAGTTCCGGCTGGAGCCGACTGGATAGTGGCCGACGTGATAGGCAACGAGAAGATAGACCCGCTGTCGTGGAGCATCGTGCAGGACGGACTGCACAGCGCGCTCGCCGACCCCGAGGGCGCACGGCGTGGCGACAAGCACGCCATAGAGCAGCTCATAGAGGGCCTGTTGCTCGGCGGTTTTGCCATGCAGGCCTACCCCAAGACCTCGAGGCCCGCCTCGGGCGCCGAACACCAAGTGAGCCACATGCTCAATATGGCCAATTTCACCATGGCCAACGGCAATATGCCTTCGCATGGTTTCCAGGTGAGCATGGGTGTGCTGGTGTCGCTCTCGCTCTACGAGTATCTGCTCGAGATGGACATCGAGCATCTTGACATCGAAGCCTGTGTCTCGGCATGGCCCTCGCTCGAAGAGCAGGAGGCCCACACGCGCAACACCTTTGCTGGCTCGGGTCTGGAAGACTTCTGCGTGGGAGAGATACACGCCAAATATGTAAGCCGCGACCAACTGCGCCAGGAGCTGACCGACATCCGCGACAACTGGAGCACACTGCGCGAGCGGCTGCAGCAGCAACTGGTATCGGTGGCAGAGGCCAAGCGCCGTCTGCAGATGGTGGGCGCACCCACCGAGCCCGAAGATATCGACATCAGCCGCAGCTATCTCAAGGAAATCATCTACAAGTCGCAGTTTATACGCCGCCGCTACACCATCATGGATGTCGCCGTAAGGCTCAACCGCTATGAAGAGTGGCTCGACCGCCTCTTCTCAGAGCGCGGACTGTGGCCCATAGACAGCTAAGACCCAGACTATAACCCTATTAACTACTGACAGATATGACCAAGACATTCAAATACTGGCAATGGCGCACCATCTTCGCCACCATGATAGGCTATGCCATCTTCTACTTCGTGAGAAAGAACTTCTCGTTTGCCATCCCCGGCCTCACCGCCGAATATGGCATCTCCAAGACCAGCTTCGGTATCATCATGACCCTGGTGACGGTGGTCTATGGTGCGTCGAGATTTCTCAACGGCTATCTCGCCGACCGCTTCAACGCCCGCTACCACATGGCGATAGGACTGCTGCTCTGTGCCGCAGCCAACTACGCCTTCGGTTTTGGCGCCGACCTGAGCTACCTCATCACCGGCGAGAGCTCGGGACCGCAGTTTGTCAACACCATGGTGTTCATCTTCGGTCTGTTCTTGCTGCTTAACAACCTCTTCCAAGGCTCGGGCTTCCCCCCGTGCAACCGTCTGCTCACCCACTGGATTCCCGCCAATGAGCTGGCTACCAAGATGTCTATCTGGAACACCTCCCACTCGATAGGAGCCTCTATCGTGGCCATCCTCTGCGGCTACATCATGGCAACGATGGGCCAGGGCGCGTGGAAGTGGTGCTTCTGGATACCCGCCACCATTGCTCTCGTGGGCGCGATAGGCATCTATGTCTTCCTGCGCGACACGCCGTCGTCGGTAGGACTGCCCGAGCTCCACACCATCAACAAGAAGGGCAAGGAGGGAGGCGCCGAGTACAAGGCGTTCCTGCGCAAGATGGTATTCCGCAACAAATGGATATGGATATTGGCCATCGCCAACTTCATGGTCTACATCGTGCGCTTCGCTGTGCTCGACTGGGGTCCCACCTTCCTCAAGGAGGCTCGCGGCATGAGCCTTGCCAACGCCGGATGGACAGTAGCCATCTTCGAGATATTCGGCATCATCGGCATGATTGTCTCGGGCTGGCTCACCGACCACGTGTTCAAGGGCAAGGCCCATCGCACCTGCTTCTGGTTCATGGTGGGCGTGGCTGTGTTTATGACTATCTTCGTATCGCTGCCCGCCGGCACATCGATGCCCGTGATGGTGGTAGTGCTCGCCATGGCAGGCTTCTTCATCTACGGCCCACAGGCGCTGATAGGCATCGCCGCCTCTAACCAGGCCACCAACCGCGCCGCAGCCACCGCCAACGGACTCATCGGAATGTTTGGCTATGCCAGCGGCATCGTCAGCGGCATCGGCGTGGGTATGCTCGTCGACGCATGGGGCAACTGGGACTATGTATTCTATGGTATGATAGGTATCGCCGTGCTCTGCGTGGCTGTCTTCACACTCATGTGGAACGCCAAGGCCGACGGCTATGCCGAAGAAGAAACCGCTAAACTGTAAACTATGCAACTGGAAAAAATCAAGCATGTGGCGCTCGACATGGATGGCACCATCTATCTCGGCGACACGCTCTTTCCCTACACCATCGACTTCCTCGACAAACTCAAGAGGATGGGTATAAGCTACTCGTTTCTGACCAACAACCCGTCGAAGTCGATAGAGGACTATCTGAAGAAGCTCGCACGCATGGGAATACATGCTACCGAGGAGGAGATATACAACACCACCGTGGCGACCATCGACTATATCAAGGCCCACTACCCCGAGGCGCGGCGCCTCTTCCTCTTGGGCACGCCCAGCATGATTTCCCAATTTGAGGCAGCCGGCTTCACATCCTGCGAGGACGCCCCTGAAGACGTGCCGGATATCGTGGTGGCTGCCTTTGACATGACGCTCACCTACAAGAGGCTGTGCAGGGCGGCATGGTGGATAAGCAGGGGGCTGCCCTACATCGCCACCAACCCCGACCGGGTGTGCCCCACCAACGAGGAGACCGTGCTGGTAGACTGCGGCTCTATCTGCCGCTGCCTGGAGAGTGCCACCGGACGCAAGCCCGACATCACGCTGGGCAAGCCCGACCCAAATATGCTCATCGGAATACAGCAACAGCGTGGGCTCAAGCCCGAAGAGATACTCATGGTGGGCGACCGCATCTATACCGACATTGCTATGGCGTTCAATGCGGGCGCCATGGGCTGTCTGGTGCTCTCGGGCGAGACCACGATGGAGGTGGCGCAGGCAGCCGAACGCCAGCCCGACCTCGTACTGGACAGCATCGAGGTGCTCGGCAACATGTTACAACAAATCCACGACCAATGATGCGCAGACCTATATTGACTCTACTGCTCCTGGTGCTCTGTCTGGGCTGCGTGGCACAGGACTTCCCCAAGCGCATCTTCTCGGGTTATCAGGGCGACTTCCACGTTCAGGGCGCTGCCTATGACCGTCAGCGCCAGTGTGTGTACATGTCGTTTACCACCAAACTGATGAAATACGACCTCCAGGGCCGTCTCATCGCCAGCGTCAACGGACTCACGGGCCATCTGGGCTGCATCGGCATCAACCCCGATGACGGCAGACTCTACGGGTCGCTCGAGTACAAGCACGACGTAATAGGCACGGGCATCACGGGCAACCTGGGCGTGAAGAACGACGCCCGCACGGGCTTCTATGTGGCCATCTTCGACCTCGACAAGATAGACCGCATCGACATGAGCCCCGACGAGGTGATGACCACGGTGTATATCCCCGAAGTGGTGGCCGACTGCGAAGCCACCGTCGTCAACAACGGTCGCCAGGTGGCGCATCGCTACGGCGCATCGGGCATCGACGGGCTCACCTTTGCTCCGCAGTGGGGCAAGAGGTCTGGCCGCAACTATCTCTACCTGGGCTACGGCGTCTATGGTGACACCACGCGCACAGACAATGACTACCAGGTGTTGCTCTGCTATGATGTGCGCCAGTGGAGCAGGTATGCACGCAAGATAGACCCCACCCACATCCACGAGTCGGGTCCCGCAAAGCCGCGCGCCAAGTACTTTGTCTATACGGGCAACTCTGATTATGGCATCCAGAACCTGGAATACGACGCCTCGACGGGCTACATGTTCGCCGCGGTCTATCACGGCTACAAGAGCCAGTGGCCCCGCTATGAGATGTATGCCATCGACACGCGCGTCAAGCCTCATAAGGGTTGGCTGCGGGGTGTGGAGCCGAGAGAGAAGGCCCCTCTGCTCACCCTGGTGCGTAGTGGCAAACCCTCGGCAGACGGCGAGGTGTGGGGATGGGAGCGTACGCGTGGCGCCACAGGCATGATAGCCCTCGGCAACGGCCTTTTCTATCTCTCCGAGAATGGTCTGGTGAAGACCAAGGGCAAAGGCAACTACACCAATCTGCGCCTATATCGCTGGAGCGATGACAAAGGTTTTGTAAGACAATAGCGCGCTGCCAAGGCAGACAGCGACCACAACCAACGGCCCGACGGACAGCACCGTCGGGCCGTTGTTGGCTATGCTGGTGGCTATGTGTAGCGATGGCGTGACCAGATGTAGCGATGGCGAGAGTGACAAGTAGCGGCAGGAAGGGCGGCAAGAGAGTAATGGCAGCAACCACAAGCAGCCTTGTATCGCGTGGCAAGAGTTCCGCAGGGCGCCTAAATTCATTGCAAACCATACGGATAGCAAGTCTATCCATGGCCATTGCCGGCTCGTATCATAAGGCACGAGTCCACGTATCAAATGTCACGAAAGCTCGTATCATACGACACGTGCCCACGTAACATACGTCACGTACCAGCCGAGTGGACTGCGGTGGGAGTAGAGGTAAAACCGGCAGCGGCGCAAGGGCACAGTGCTGCGCGAAAAGGTAAAGTATGGCATGCAGCCGTAGACATTACACGCAGCAGGAGTATGGTATGAATTATAAAGGGGAATACTATCAAGTTGAGAATAACGCCTTCGGCTAAGCGCGACATCTACAGCGTTGCTTCTGCTTGCGGGAGGCTATAATTACGGAATTAACCCATTATTAGATGCGTCTATAAGGCGATGATATAAACACAAAAAGCCATGGTGGCTGTTGTCGGCTTGGCCTATTGGGATTGGCGGTGACGCCAGTCGGAAAACAAGTTTTCCTCCTTGCCGTCGCCACCATCCCCAACGCCATGCTTTGCATG
>OQVS01001392.1_pt1 | contig 16494 bp, 14 predicted proteins | sample 1691601 | NCBI WGS metagenome assembly OQVS01 (sample SAMN03418268, study PRJEB22391) | human gut metagenome | biome: human-gut; feature: organic feature; material: feces | host: Homo sapiens | place: Tanzania | collected 2013-01
CTAACTACAAAGAGCGTATGCAAAAAGCTGCTGAAGCTAACGCTAAAGCTGAATATGAGCATGAGCTGATTGACCTGGCTGTAGCTAACGCTAAATTCTCCGTTCCTGAAATCATGATCGAAGACAAAATCAGCCAAATGGTTGACGAAATGAAAATGAGCCTGGAAAGCCGTAAAATGACTCTGGATATGTACATGCAGTACACTGGTCTGGATATGGCTAAAATCCGCGAAAACCAACGCCCTGTTGCTGAAGAAAACGTTAAGACCGATCTGGTTCTGGACGCTATCGCTAAGGCTGAAAACATTCAGGTTGACATGGCTGACGTTGATGCAGAAATCGCTGCTATCTCCGCTCAACATGGCGCTTCTCCTGAAGAAGTTAAGAAGATTATCAAAGCTAACGGCACCATGGGCCTGCTCTTAGCTAACATTGTGCGCCGTAAAGCTGCTCACGTAGTAATCGACAGCGCAAAATAATCCTGCCTTAAGGTTAACAGTAAGGGGTGTGACAAAATGAATTATGTGCCTATCGTTGTTGAGCAGTCCAGCCGCGGTGAACGATCCTACGATATTTATTCCCGTCTGTTGAAGGACAGAATCGTTTTCGTTACTGGTCCGATTGATGACAACATGGCCAATGTTGTCATTGCTCAATTATTGTTTCTGGAGTCGGAAGACCCTGATAAGGATATCCATCTGTACATCAACAGCCCTGGCGGCAGCGTAAGCGCTGGTATGGCTATTTATGATACGATGCAATATATCAAGCCTGATGTTTCTACTATCTGCATGGGTATGGCTGCCAGCATGGCTTCCGTACTGCTTGCAGCTGGTGCGCCCGGCAAGCGCTTCGCGCTGCCGTATTCGCGCGTAATGATTCACCAGCCGCTGGGCGGTGCTCAGGGCCAGGCTACAGAAATCGAAATCCACGCTCGTGAGATCCTGCGTATCCGCGAGGAGATGAACGGCGTGCTGGCAAAGCATACCGGTCAGACGGTGGAGAAGATTGCTGCTGATACTGAGCGTGATCATTATCTGACCAGCAAGGAAGCTAAGGAATACGGCCTGATTGATGAGGTTGTAACTCGCAGTACATCGAAGAACTAAGCTATACACTATTAAGGAGATTGAACTATGAATTTTGACGAGGGGCATAACAATGAGCTGTGCTGTTCCTTCTGCGGCAAACGCGAAGGTCAGGTGCGCAGACTGATTGCTGGCCGCGGTGTTTATATCTGTGATGAGTGTATCGAGTTCTGCAAAGATATGCTTGACGAGGATAATCAGCAGGCAGCTGTTGAAAACCTGCAGGCCGCAGGCAAGCTGCCGAAGCCACAAGAAATCAAGGCTATTTTAGATGAGTACGTTATCGGTCAGGACGAGGCTAAGAAAACCTTGTCTGTGGCTGTATATAACCACTATAAACGAATTAACTACGAAATGCAGAATCCGCAGGAAAAACGCGATGTGGAGCTGCAAAAATCGAATATCCTCATGCTTGGCCCTACAGGCAGCGGCAAGACCTTACTTGCGCAGACGCTGGCGAAGATCCTGCAGGTTCCCTTTGCTATTGCTGATGCAACAACGCTGACTGAGGCTGGTTATGTAGGTGAAGACGTAGAAAACATTCTGCTGAAGCTGATCAGCAACGCTGATTACGACGTTGAAGCTGCGCAGCGTGGTATCGTGTATATTGATGAGATTGACAAGATTTCTCGTAAATCCGAAAATGTTTCGATTACCCGTGACGTTTCCGGCGAGGGTGTACAGCAGGCACTGCTGAAAATCCTCGAGGGCACTGTTGCCAGCGTTCCACCGAAGGGTGGCCGCAAGCATCCGCATCAGGAGTTCATCAATATTGATACAACGAACATTCTGTTTATCTGCGGCGGTGCTTTTGCCGGACTGGAGCATATTATCAATGCCCGCGTCGGCAAAAAGAACCTAGGCTTTGGCGCAGACGTGCGCAAGAAGGAAGAAATCAATAACGATGAAGTCTTCGACAAGGTTTTGCCTGAGGATATCATGAAGTTTGGTATTATTCCTGAATTTGCAGGTCGTTTGCCTGTTGTCGTAACGCTGAATTCGCTGAACAAGGAAGCTCTGGTCCAGATTCTGACCGAGCCGAAGAACGCTCTGATTAAGCAATATCAGCGCTTCCTGGCTATGGACGGCGTAGAGCTGGAGTTTGAGCCTGCTGCACTGGAGGCTATTGCTGAAGAGGCAATGAAGCGTAATGCCGGTGCGCGTGGTCTGCGTGCTATTATCGAATCAATTATGCGTAATGTGATGTATGATGTTCCTTCCCGTGATGATGTCAAGAAATGCATTGTTACTGAAGCTACGGTACGCGAGCATTGCGAACCGCAAATGATTACGGAATAACCTAAAATTTGCAAGGGGGAAGGATGTTGCCTTCTCCCTTGTTTTCATATGTGAAATAGTGAGATACTATAGAAAAAGGAGGGATTCTATGGAGCAAAAAATGCTTACGAAGCCTGTTTTAGCGCTGCGAGGCGTATTGATTCTGCCGGGGATGATTGCCAATATCGACGTCGGCAGAGATAAATCTATTGCGGCAATCAATGCTGTGATGGAGCTTGATAAACAAATTCTGCTGGTAGGGCAGATGGATAATGAAAAGGCTGAGATTGCCACAGCTGACCTGTATGGCTGGGGCGTGCTGGCTGAGGTAAAGCAAAGACTGCAGCTGCCGAGCGGTGCTATCCGCCTGCTGGTGGAGGGCTTAGCGCGCGTGAAGCTGACGGAGACTGCCGAGGTGCATAATGGCGAAGCTTATTTTGTAGCGCAAGGCGAGATTATCGAGTGCGTGCATGAGCCTAGCAGTGAAACTGAGGCTCTGCGCCGCCTGCTGCTCGAAGCCTTTGGCAGCTGGGCAGCCGTGACAAAGAAGGTGCCGGCTGATACGCTGGAGGCTTTTCAGGAGGAAGAGGACCTGAGCAAGCTGACCGATATTATGGCCGGCTATCTGCCGATTGCGCTGCCGGAAAAGGAGCAGCTGCTGGAAACTGAGTCTGTGACGGCGCGTATGCGCAGACTCTACGAAATCATGACGCGTGAGCAGGAGATTGCGGCTGTTGCCAAAAGTATTTCTGAGCAGGTGCATGAGGCTGTAGAGCAGAACCAGAAGGAATATTATCTGCGTGAGCAGATTAAGGTTATCAGTAAGGAGTTGGGCGACAGCGAGGACGTGCAGTCCGAGGTTGCGGAATATAAGCAGCAGATGGCAAAGCTGAAAATGCCTGCTGACGTAGCTGCCAAGCTGAACAAGGAATTCAGCCGCCTGATGAAGATGCCGCCGATGACGCCGGAGGGTGCAGTTATCCGCAGCTATATCGAGGCGCTGCTGTCCCTGCCATGGGGCAAGTTCTCCAAGGATAATTTTGATTTGAAAAAGGCGAAGGATACGCTGGATGCAGATCATTATGGACTGAAGAAGGTTAAGGAGCGCATTTTGGAATATCTTGCGGTGCGTGCGCTGTCGAAGAGCACACGTGGCCCAATCCTCTGTCTTGTTGGTCCCCCGGGCGTGGGCAAGACGAGCCTGGCAAGCAGTATTGCCAAGGCGATTAAGCGTAAATTTACGCGCGTATCGCTGGGCGGCGTGCGTGACGAGGCCGAAATCCGCGGCCATCGCCGTACCTATATCGGCTCGATGCCAGGTCGTATTATTCATGGTATGCAGACGAGCGGCTGCATGAACCCTGTTTTCCTGCTTGATGAAATCGACAAGATGGCTGCTGATTTTCGTGGTGACCCGGCGTCCGCACTTTTGGAGGTGCTGGATCCGGAGCAGAATAGTACGTTCAGCGACCACTTTATTGAATTTCCGTTTGACCTGTCACATGTCTTTTGGATTGTGACGGCTAATACAGCAGAGACTATTCCCCCTGCGCTGCTCGACAGAATGGAGATTATCCAGCTCAGCAGCTATACGGATGAGGAAAAGGTGAAGATTGCCCAAATTCATTTGCTGCCGAAGGAGCTTAAGCTCAACGGTCTGGATAAATATAAGGTTACGGTAAGCGAGAAGGCTATCCGTCGTGTAATCCATGATTATACACGTGAGGCCGGTGTGCGTAACCTGGAGCGCAAGCTGGCGACTATCTGCCGCAAGGTGGCAATGCGCATTGTTGAAGGCAAGGCCAAGGGTGCACAGGTAACAGAAAAGAATCTGGAAAAATATCTTGGCCCGGTAATCTTCCTCGACGAGGATTTGTCGATGGAGCCAGCAGTGGGCGTAGCTAACGGCTTGGCATGGACGAGCGTAGGCGGCGAGCTGCTCAAGGTCGAGGTTCTGGCCTTCAAGGGCAAGGGCGGCCTGACGCTGACCGGTCAGCTTGGCGATGTTATGAAGGAATCTGCGCAGGCAGGATATACCTATATCCGCAGCCGTGCGAAGGTGCTGGGATTGCCTGAGGACTTTGGCGAAAAGATGGACATTCATATCCATCTGCCTGAGGGCGCTGTGCCGAAGGATGGCCCGTCTGCCGGCGTGACGATGGTCACAGCGATGGTGAGCGCACTTACTGGTCGCAAGGTAAAAGGCAAGCTGGCGATGACCGGTGAAATCTCGCTTTCGGGCAAGGTTTGGCCTGTCGGCGGCGTGAAGGAGAAAACCCTGGCTGCTTATCGCTATGGTGTGCGCACGGTGCTGCTGCCGAAACGTAATATGCAGGATTTGGACGAGCTGCCGGAAAATATCCGCAAGCAGATGACCTTTATACCTGTAGAACATTTGGATGAAGTTTTGAAACTGGCATTGGAGGATTAACATGACTAAAGGAATGTGGGATATTATTCGCTCTAAATATGTTGCTTCGGCAGTACGTGCTAACCAATATCCTGAGCCGATCTTGATTGAGGCTGCTTTTATTGGTCGCAGTAATGTAGGCAAATCTTCTTTGATCAATTCTCTGTGCCGCCGTAATGGTCTGGCACGTGTCAGCTCGACTCCGGGCAAGACGCAGACGATAAATTTCTATGAGCTGGAGGCCAAGCGCATGAGCGAAGGTTTGGATGAGCGTGCGCGCTTTTATCTTGTTGACCTGCCTGGCTATGGCTTTGCGAAAACAAATCACAATAACAAGGACCAATGGTCCGGCTTTATCAGCAAATATCTTTCGGAAAGCGAAAACCTTGGCGTTGTCTGCCAGCTGATTGATATCCGTCATAAGCCGATGGAAAGCGACATTGAATGCTACAAATGGCTTTTGAGCTGCGGTCTGAATGTGCAGGTGGTGCTGACGAAGGCTGACAAGCTTTCCAAAAATGCAGCGATGTCGCAGAAGGCGTTGTTCAGACGCGAGCTGGGGCTGACTGACGACCAGATTATCACCTATTCATCGACGCAGCACACCATGCGTGGCGAGCTGATTGCGCGTATTATGAATGCGCTCGCCGATAATGGCGTAGAGCAGGAGTAAGAAGATGCTTAATCGTTTGCTGCTGTTTATTATGGCGCTGTGCCTGGGAAGCATGCTTGTGCGCCTGCATCTGCCGATACCGTTTCTGTTGGGCGGCCTGGTTACGGCGCTGGCTTGCAAGACGTGCGCGCGTAGGGTGCAGGTCGGCTGGCCGAAGCAGCTGCGTGAATATGCGCTGCTGATAGCTGGCTATGGCATCGGCTCAACCTTTACAGCGGATACCTGGCGTAACTTTTTAACGGAGCTGGCGGGCGTTGCAGAGGCTACGGCGGTTATTTTGGGCGCCAGCCTTCTCCTAGCCTTCATAACGGCTAAAATTGCGCGAGAAAGCCTTAAAAGCTGCGTGATGGGTATGCTGCCGGGCGGCATGACGCTGACGATGCTGCTCTGCGAGGAGGATAAGGAGGTTAATCCTAACATCGTCATGGTGATGCAGGTTATCCGTCTGCTGGGCGTGGTTATTTCCGTACCCTTCCTCGTTATCTGGCTGCTGGATGCGCAGGTGACAGGCAGCAGCGTTGCTCTGCCCAATCATGGCGGCATGCATTGGTTTGTCTTTGTACCGCTGGCTATTTTAGGCAGCTTTCTCGCTGTCAAGGTGCATCTGCCGACGCCGAAGCTGCTTGGTCCGATTTTGGCTACAGCGGCCTTTGCCGTATATACCGGCGGCGTGCAGCCTGTACCCTTCTGGCTGATGGCTCCGGCGCAGGTGAGCATTGGCTTGTACATGGGCATGCAGCTCGATGCAGACCGCATTATCAAAACAAAAAAGATGGTGCCCTTTATTCTTGTGGGCACAGCTATTCTTGTTGCGGTCAGCATAGTGATGGCGAATGTGCTTTCTGCACGCTATGGCTTCTCGCTGATTACAGCGTTTTTGGCGATGGCACCGGGAGGAATTGCCGAGATGTCGTTGGCAGGCATGAGCATGGGCGAAAATGTTTCTATAATTCTTACCTATCAGCTGGTGCGCCTTCTGGCAATCAATATCTGCGTACCGCCGCTGCTGAAATGGTGGTTTAAGCCGAAGACTGTATAAATAAAAATATAGAGGACGAAGAAAAATCGTAAAAAATTTTTTCTTCGTCCTCTTTTAGTTGGCGCGAAAAAAAGCTTGTAAGCCTTGCAGCATAAGGGCTAGAGCAGTTTCAAGCAATTAGTGGGACAATAAAAGTCCATACTGGACAAAAACGTCACATAGTGATATACTTAGAGCATGTTAAGGATACATATAAAAGAAAGGTGGTAAGCAAAATGACTTTTGAAAAATTCGTAGCAACTCTGTGCAGCTTCAGATGGTATATGGTTCACTAATAATAATAGGAGGTGAAAAAAATGCTGGAAAAATTTGTAAAAGCTTTATACGAAATGAATTTCTACTTCATTCACTAATGGGTGGTACAAAATGAATAGCAAAAATAAAAAGAGCGCAAGCTGATAATAGCTGGCGCTCTTTTTTCATGCTTTTTTATTGAGTGAGATATGCTCGACGTGACCGATGAAGTAATGTCCCCAGGATACGCGGGCGAGCAGCTCCATGGTGAGCAGGCTCAGTCCCAGCATGATGAGGAACAGCAGGGGATAAAAGAGACCGCGCTGCGGCGAAAGACCGAGCAGCGAGAGCACCTTATCGCCGACGTACATATAGACGACGTGGATTAAAAAGATACCGAAGGAGTAATTCCCCAGATAAATCATGAAGCGCTTGCTGAAGCTGTCCTGTGATTTGAGCGTGTGTACATAATCAAACAGCATGGTAATGATGATGGTGTACAAAAATAAGTTGAGTGGAAAGCAGACAAACTCCAAAATACGCAGGCTGTGAGCATAGTATTTAAAATACCAGCAGACAGCTATTAAGGGCAGGTTAAGCAGAAAGCCTATATTCAGCAGCGTGTGGTGCTGGTCAATCCAGCGCAGCAGCTTCTTCTGATAGATGCAGGCAAGCAGACCAAAGGCGAAATAAGCCAGATAACGCAGGAAGGTCGTGATATCAAGGAGGGCGACGGCATAGGGATTTGTAAGGCCGAGGTTGTTGCAGCATTTCCAGAGGATTTGCAGCAGGATAACCTGGATGATAAAGCGGTCGAGCTTATGCTGCAAACGGCAGCGGTTAAAATAGTGCATAAGCAGCGGATAGATGGCATAGAAGCCGAACAGTGCTCGGAAAAATGCCATGTGTACGGCGCTGCTGCCTGTGATGAGCTGGTAGGCGATTTCCCTCGGGGTATAGGCGAAATCGTTGAAAAAGCAGAAGCCTGCAATATAAATCAGCGAAAACAGCAGGTAGGGTGACAGCACAGAGAAAAACATTTTGCGGAAAAAGGATAATTTGTAGTAATCCGCATGACGGTTGTGGCTTGTAAAGACGTAGCCCGAGACGAACATGACCAGCGGTACGGCAAATAGCGAGATAATATCCAACAGCATTTCAGAAATTGTTATCCAGGAACGCTGTTGCGCACTGTTAAAATACCAGGTGGTATGCATGAGCATGACGCCTAGCACGACAAAGCCACGCAATAAAAGTGTTGAACTCATAGTAGTGAACATCTTCTTTCTAGCAATACTACATTGTACTACTTTAATAATAATAGTCAAATAACGTTTAAGCATTAACATTATAACCATATGGAATATCTTGAACGGTTAGCAAGAGGATATGCGTTTACGTCATAAAACATATTCCGCATAAGTATAAGTGGTGTGGCAAGTATCCTGTTATTCCAAACTGTTATACCTCTAGATATTGTAATTTTTAACGAAATGGTTTATATTATAACTAAAGGGAATAGAAAATATTCCAGGGTTCGCGCAGCGCCAAACCGCATATTAGAGAAAGCGGGGTACACATCATGCAAAGATTCTTAACAGCAATTTATCAGAAAGCAGAAGGAGAAGCGAAGGAGCAGTACAGAGTATTAAATTTTCTGGAGCTGCTGGCTTTTATAAACCTCTTCGTTTTTTACTCTGTGTATAATGTAAACGTTGGCTATGGCGCAGATGCGCAATGGCAGTTCAGCGAAGCTTATGCCTTATGGCAGAAATATACAATCTGGTCTTTGGTAGTTATATGCGGCATGACCTTCACGCAGACCGGCAATGTACTGCTGAAGGGTGTCACCTTCTTGGCCATCGGTTTGGTGGTTACGCTGGCAAGCAGCGTGCTGCTGCCGGAGCAGACTATTTACTTTGGTATTTTTACCTTCCTGGGCATGGCAATGCTGTTGGTGCAGGCAATGCACAGCTGGCTGAAAAAAGCTCCCGGCTCCTGCGGCTGGCTTTTGTCCGCAATTGCCTATGATTTGACCAGACATTTGACTGATGGTGTTATTATCTGGCAGGGCAAGGTTATTGGTCATGTGCCGCAGCTGCTCTACACCAAAGCAATGACTTGGTTAGGCTTCCCGGCTGCTGGATTTAGCTCGATGGAATACGTGCCCTTCCTGCCGAATATTTTCCTGTTCCTCTGCGGTGTTTACTTCTTCCAGTTCCTGACCGAGCATGAAAGAGGTCACGAGTATTTAGCAAAATTACGTTAAGCCTTTATTTCTTTTTATCAATATACAAGGTCTCTGGTAACGGTTTTGTATTTACAAATCTTAGATGCAATGTCCCAAGCATCAAAACGTCCAATGTCCCCGGATGTGTAAATATATAGTGTTCAGAGAAAACGAAAACTCTTCCACAAATGTCCCGGTGGAAGAGTTTTTTTCTTGTTTTTTATAAGTTAGAGCTTTTTAAAATAGCGTCTAGGTCACAAACCTGCTGTGAATTACGCGTCTTGGAATAGAATTTAAGAAAATGCTGGGCGGCAACGGAAAGCGGTCTGTCCTTTACCTTAACTACAGTTTTATAAACATCAGCGCTGATGTCGGAAATCGGACGGGCAACAAATTCTTCGCCGAGGTCCTCGCCTTCCTCAACAGGCACAATGGAAACTGCGGCTTTCACGCGCGTCCATTCCAGGGTAGTACTGCGTGTGGTGCTGGTGCAGGTGATGCGTGGCACCATAGATTTTTGGGCGAAGGCCTTGAGCACAATTTCTGAGCAGCCGCTGGAAAGGCTCAGGGGAACGTCCTCTAAATCTTTGAGGGTTACGCTTTTTTGACCATCCTCCAGAAAAACGGAGTCCTTATGAAAAACTGCCGTTAGCTCTTCATCGCGGCGGAACAGCACCTCGAAGTTATCCTGATGCTCAATGGGAACGCTGAAAATCCCCAGCTCGGTGATGCCATTTAAAAGCTGCTGCGTCTGTTCGTTGATGCTGGCTTCAAAAAGCTCGCACTTTATATTGGGATAGAGGGCGCAGAAATCCTTGAGCGAGGATTTGATGAAAAGAGCACTGCGAGAGTTGGCGATGCTGAAGCGCAGCGTGCCGACAACGCCGCCGACAATGTTTTCAATCTCGCTTTTGGCTAAATCCTCCAGTGCGCACATATATTTTGCTTTCTGATAGAGTACACGCCCGGCTTCGGTAAGCAGAATCTGTCTGCTGCCGCGGGTGGTGATAATCAGCTTGGTGCCGAAGTAGTTTTCTAATGAACGCAGTTGTTTGCTGAGAGCTGGCTGGGCGATATGCACAAAGTCAGCAGCACCGGTAAAGCTGCCTGCTTCAATAATAGCTAAGAAATTACGATAATTATCTAGTTCCATATAAGCCTCCAATCAAAGAACTGTTCTATAAAATTAGCAGTAACTACTAAATAATAGAATTAGTCTACCATAAGAACAGAGATATTTCAAGGATTTTTCTGCAAGATAGTCCAAAAAAGAATAAAAAAGCAATAGCTATTTCTCATATCTTCAATTCCAATCAGGTATTTTTCTTATTTGGCAATATCTGTTATACTAAACGCGTAAAAACCAAACGGCTTTTACAGGAGTACTTTGTATAATTGATAGTGAAAAGAAAAGGAGCGAAGTTATCATGGCTGAATTTAGTGTAGCAGTCGAGAAAGTTGAGAAATCTAGTTTGTTTGGTCACCTGTGTCGTCAACGTAACGATGCAGCAAGGGTTTTTCCGCATTGTGGTGAGAAGGGCTTTGGCTTTAGCAAAAGAGTACAGGGCTACAAGCTCAATGCAGCGTCTTTGAAAGCGCTGAAAAGAGGCTGATACTGATGGGCATTCAGGGATTGGTCTTGCATTTCGTCGAGGTTTTAGACAGAGATTTTTATAACAAGTATCTGAAGAATGTATTGTTATAACGTTTGCATATACGCCAGCTGAGCACAAGACTTAGGGACAGGTCTTGTGAGCAGCTGGCTTTTTGCTATCTAAAGATATGCGAAACGGTTATATTTTTTATGCGAAACCAGTATTTTTATTTTTAGGTATTTTGTAGTATAATCTTTGACTGCGTGCTCTGATTTGAGTAACTAAATTATACCATAAAGTATATAACTTAAATTCCAATCAGGTATTTTTCTTATTATGGAATATGTTGTATAATCAGTGGCAGTGAAAGGCACTCTCCAAAATGAACTAGAAAGGAGCTGATTAGTTTTGGATATGGCACTTATCATGAATGATGAAAAAGAAGATTCAAAGATTCGGGAGTACCTGAAACAAGTAGACAGGAAGTTTTACTATCGAGCTATCGAGAACAGAAAAAAGGAAGGCAAGGTCTTTCCTCATCGTGGCGAAGATGGCAAGCTGTTTGTCAATACTTTTCAATATGTAAACTTATTTAAGAAGAAATAATGGAGGGACAATTCTTATGACACCGGCAATTAAATGCTTAATTCTGCTGGCGGTGGTTGCACTGTTATTTGTAACCGAAATGATTCCGCTGGCTATGACTGCCGTACTGGCAGCTATCGCTTGCAGCGCTTTGGGCCTGGTTCCGGAAAACCAGATCTTCCTTGGCCTTGCAGATTCTACTGTAGTTCTTTTTGGTGGTATGTTCGTCGTAGGTGCTGCGATGTTCTACACCGGTCTTGCACAAAAAGTTGGCGGCGCAGTTGTTAAACTGTTTGGTACTAATGAAAACAGCCTTATGTTTGGTCTTATGGTTATTGCGGCTGTTATGTCTGCGTTCCTGTCTAACACTGGTACTACTGCCTGCCTGATTCCTGTAGTTATGGGTATCTGCGCACAAGCAAAGCTTTCTGCTTCCCGTCAGCTCATGCCGCTGGCCTTCGCAGCTGGCCTGGGCGGTACCTGCACCCTGATTGGTACCCCGCCTAACATTCTGGCAAACGTTGCTCTGAAGGCAGCTGGTATGCCGGAACTGCAATTTGGCTTCTTCGAATATGCGTATATCGGTATTCCGATTACTGTTGCAGGTATCATTTATATGATGTTTGTTGGCAAATATATCCTGCCTGCTGGCACTACTGAGGACGTTGCTGATGTAGAGCAAGAGATTGATGCTACTAATGCAACTCCGAGAAAACAACTCATCTGCGGTATTATCATGATTGGTGTTATTGGTTCTATGGCAACCAGCATCGTTCCTCTGGAACTGGCTGCTGTTGTCGGAGCGGTACTGTGCGTACTGACAGGCTGCATCACTGAAAAACAAGCCTATAACTCCATCGACTGGATTACCATTTTCCTGTTCGCAGGCATGATTCCTGTAGCAACGGCTATGAACACCAGCGGCGCTGGCAAGCTGATTGCTGAAGCAACCGTAAACATGATGGGCGGCAATCCGTCTCCTTATCTGGTAACCGCAGTACTCTTCGGGCTGGCTGTTGTTCTGACTCAGTTCATGTCTAACACCGCTTCTAAAGCTCTGCTGTGCCCGGTAGGCATCGCACTTTCCGCACAAATGGGTGCATCTCCGAAGGCTGTACTGATGGCAATCCTGATTGCTTCCAGCTGCGCTTTCGCTTCTCCGGTAGGCACTCCTCCGAACACCCTGGTACTTGGCCCTGGCAAATACAAATTCCTGGACTATGTAAAAGCTGGCGGCGGTCTGGTAGCTGTATGCATGGTTGTAGCTATCGTAGTTATTCCTATCGTATGGCCGTTCTTCCCGACTGCAGCTTAATTTCTTAAAGTAGACAAATCATCACCATTCTTACAATATAAATAGATTCCTTCTTTTTCCTTGATATATTTGCTTAGGGGACATTGGCAATATACAAAGGATATATAAGTGGAGCAGCCCTCGGACGTGTTGGGACAGAACGCGAACGAGGGCTGCTTTTTGCTTGTTGCATACAGAAAATGCTTATGCTAGAATTGATGTAAGAGGAGGCGATGATAATGAATTTAAAAAAGACAGCAGTATGCTTATGTATGATGATGAGCTTTATGAATATGGCGTATGCTTTTCCTATGCATATAGAAACATATAAGAGCAAAATTAAGAGCAGCCAGGAGAAATCCGCGTCATATATGAAGGATTATGAGCGAGGCTATGCTTTAGCAAAGCTTGGCGTGGATTTAGTGAATGCTGCCTTGCACAATGATTATGCAAGCTACCGCAAGCTGGTAGGAGCGTCTCCAAGAAACACGCCGACTTTTATTGGCATTTATTTTTATAATCCTCGCAATGACTTTGAAGAAGAAAGCAGACGCGCTTTTGAAAATTTGAAGGTGCTGCTCAATGCTGTAGGAATAAAAAAAGTAGAGCTGTTCGATAAAAATAATAATTATGCAGCTTTGGGAAAAAGTAATTCTGACAGCAGATATAAGTCTATAACAGTTTACTGGCTAATAAATAATGAAAGGCTCATGGTGCCGCAAGTATTTGCTTTCGAAAAAGATGGGGAATGGAAAATAAATCAGTTCCTTTTAGGCAGAGCAAGTTATTCGAAAGAAAATATTTTGCATGCAGAAAAAAATGCTCAAAAGGTTATCCAAGCTTTAAAGAATGGTGATTATGAAGCGTACCAGAAGAGTTTTTTAGGTAATAATGCGAAAAAAAGATTATCAGCACGCAATTGTCGAGAGTTGCAGCAGCTGCTGGAGAAAAATAAATATAAGGTTACCTTGACCTATGAATGTTATCCTTTTTTTGAGATTACAGCATTTTTTCACGATCCTAAAACCCAGAAGCAGGCAGGAATAATATATTTGTATTGTGATAATCAAGGAAATATTGTCGATATTGACAATAAGCTTGGAGCGCATGATTACAAGCAGCAGAGATTGGCGATAGTAGATAATATTTTGCGCGCTAAATATATTACTGGCGATAATGACGCTTACGAAAAAAATTTGACAAAACTTGCTTTGGCTGATGCCAAAATTGATTTTACGCCGCGAGACTATGAAGCAGCAAAAGAGGTTTTTATAGGCGTACACTTTAATACGAATAAGGCACCGCTGATTAAGCTTGTGGATATGGGTATCAATATGACTAGGGCGGAGGCTGCTTTGTATCAGGCTAGCTTTGCTGATGGCAGTACGCAGGATTTTCTTTTTGTTTTTGATGACAGCCTGTTGCAGCCTAAATGTATTTATTGGGAAGCTTATACAGTAAATGAGGAAAATGATATAGGCTCTAAGCTATGGAAGGAGGCAGAGGAAAAGTACAAAAATAATCCGGACAGGTATGCGTGGAGGCATAAAGTTTTGGATTGGTGAGAAAAAGCTCGTAATAGCAGGCTACTATGATGTAGCAAGCAATTACGAGCTTAAAAAATTTTTAGTATGATATTGTTTAAAGCGTTTCTTAGATAATCTTCGTTGTCCAGTCCTCAATATTCCAGACCTTATCAACCCAGCCTTCATAGAATTCCGGCTCATGGGATACGAGCAGTACGGAGCCCTTGAACTCCTTCAGCGCACGCTGCAGCTCTTCCTTCGCATCTACGTCGAGATGGTTGGTCGGTTCGTCGAGCACCAGCCAGTTTACGTTCTTGAGCATAAGCTTGCACAGACGCACCTTGGCAGCTTCGCCGCCGCTGAGCACGAACACCTTGCTGGTGATATGCTCGTTCGTCAGGCCGCAGCCTGCAAGTGCAGCGCGGACCTCATAGTTGGTCAGACCGGGATATTCGTTCCAGACATCGTCGAGCGCCGTGTTTTCGTTCTTTTCGCGCTCCTCCTGCTCAAAGTAGCCAGGCTCCAGGAACTCGCCCAGCTCAACGCTGCCGCTGACAGGCGGGATGATGCCGAGAATGGTTTTGAGCAGCGTGGTTTTGCCGAGGCCGTTGACGCCGCGGATGGCGATTTTCTGACCGCGCTCCAGATTGAAGGTTACAGGACGGGTGAGCGGGCTGTCATAGCCCAGCACGAGGTCCTTCGCTTCTACGATGAAGCGGCTCGGTGTACGCGCTTCGGTGAATTTGAAGGTCGGCTTGAGCTTTTCGCGCGGCTTTTCAATCATTTCCATTTTATCAAGCTTGCGCTGACGGCTTTTTGCCATATTAGTGGTCGCTACACGCGCCTTGTTGCGGGCAATGAAGTCCTCAAGCTTGGCAACCTCCTGCTGCTGGCGCTCGTAGGCTGCGGCCTTCTGGGATTGGTAAATCGCATACATTTCCTGGAACTTGTCATAGTTGCCGCTGTAGCGCGTCAGCTCGCAGTTCTCAAGATGATAGATAACGTTGACAACCTTATTGAGGAAGGGCACGTCATGGGAAATCAGGATGAAGGCGTGCTCGTAGTTTTGCAGGAACTTCGTGAGCCATTCGATATGCTCTACGTCGAGATAGTTCGTGGGCTCGTCGAGCAGCAGAATTTTGGAGTTTTGCAGCAGCAGCTTGGTCAGCAGAACCTTGCTGCGCTGGCCGCCGGAAAGCTCGCTGACGTCCTTGTCCAGACCGATGCTGCCAAGACCGAGGCCGTTGGCAAATTCTTCGATTTTGCTGTCTAAGGAATAGAAGCCGCTGTGCTCCAGCTCGGACTGGATTTCACCGACGGTGTTCATCATCTTGTCGAGCTCCTCGGGAGAAGCGTCGCCCATCTTTTCGTACAGCTCCAGCATCTGTGCTTCCATTTCGTACATATCCTTGAAGGCCGTGCGCAGCACCTCGCGGATGGTCATACCCTTTTCCAGCGTGCTCTGCTGGTTCAGGTAGCCGACAGAAACCTTGCCGGGCCATTCAACCTTGCCCTCGTCAGGCAGGACATGACCGGTAACGATATTTAAGAAGGTGGACTTGCCTTCGCCGTTGGCGCCGACCAGGCCGACATGCTCGCCGCGGAGCAGCTTAAAGGAAACATTTTCTAAAATCTGGCGACCGCCAAAGGAATGCGATACATTGGTGACGTTTAAGTAGCTCATAAAAACCTCGCTTTATTAGTTTAGTTCTGTTATAATGATAATGGTCATATGTAATAAATAACATTACAGAAAAGAAAAAGACCGACATACGACCGCCAGCCTTTTCTTCAGTAAAACAATTTTCATGGGAAGAGCTGACGGAACCACTCGTCAGACCATCCGTTGTTAATATTATAGCAAGCAATCGTGCTTTCGTCAACGATAGAGGAGGTAATTTCTTATGTTACAAGGAAATAAAAATGATATTGCAAAACTTCTGCCTTATGTCAGCGAGCGTCTGCAAAAGGCACTGACTTACGTCGCTGAGACTGATTTCAGCAAGGTCGCTAATGGCGAGTATGAAATTGACGGCCGTAATGTTTTCGCGCGTGTCAATACGTATGCAACGGAGCCGAAGGCTGAGCGTCGTCCGGAAAAGCATAATGATTATATTGACGTGCAGTTTGTAGCAGCAGGCAAGGAGGCAATCTGGTACACGCCGCTGACCTCTGCTTGTGTAGAAACAGAAAATAAAGCAGAAAAAGAGGATGTCATCTTCTATGCTGAGCCTCAGGAGAAAAATTTTGTTACTCTTGCTGCAGGCGATTTTGCAATTTTTTTCCCGTGGGAGCTGCATCGCCCCAACTGTAATGCCGAAGAAACTGTGGCTCAGGTACAAAAAATCGTGGTGAAGGTGAAAGCCTGAAACCCGCATAGTTAAGCCATTTTTTTGCGTATTTCTGATTCTGCCGGAGCACTTAAAAAACTTTTTCAAAAAAAGTTGAAAAAAAGTGTTGACAAATCTACGCAGACTTAGTATAATAACACTCGTGATGTTGAGCAACACAAACCAACAACACAAATTATTCCCCGATAGTT
>OQVS01001394.1_pt1 | contig 16472 bp, 18 predicted proteins | sample 1691601 | NCBI WGS metagenome assembly OQVS01 (sample SAMN03418268, study PRJEB22391) | human gut metagenome | biome: human-gut; feature: organic feature; material: feces | host: Homo sapiens | place: Tanzania | collected 2013-01
ATACTGCCGGATGTCTTTGATGGACATTCCGGCTTTTTTCATGCAGCCGATCACCTGAAGCCACTCAAAATCCGATTCCTGAAACATCCGGATGCCGCCGGAGGAACGCTCCACAAAAGGCAGCAGGCCCTCTTTATCATAATAGCGCAGGGTAGATGCCGTGATCCCCAGCAGCTTTGCCATTTCGCCAACCGTGTAAACCATAAAATATCCTCCCAATTATTTAAGAAAACCTCTTGACTTAAAGTGCGCTTTAAGTTGTAGGATATACACGAAGTCTAAGGGAATTGTACAGCGGTATACGCACTGTGTCAATATCACGAGGAGTACAATAGATAAACAACGGTATGCGGTAAACAATCAATCATTTGGAGGGATTTTTATGAAGTATGAAAACAGAGATACATTTGAAGCCGTGAATATGTTCGGCACCGGCGTGGCAAATACCGCCTTTGCCCGGTATTTTATCGGCGATTCCTTTCTGAATCCGCTGACAGACCCGAAGGACGGCCTGTTTGCCGCCAATGTCACCTTTGAGCCGGGATGCCGCAATAACTGGCACATTCATCATGCCACTGAGGGCGGCGGGCAGCTCCTGCTCTGCACGGCCGGCGAGGGCTGGTATCAGGAAGAAGGTAAGGCCGCCGTCAGCCTGCATGATGGCAGCGTTGTGATGATCCCGGCCAATGTCAAGCACTGGCACGGCGCTAAGAAGGACAGCTGGTTCAGCCACATTGCCGTGGAGGTCCCCGGCAAGAATTGTGAAAATGAATGGTGCGAACCGGTAAGCGATGAAGATTACGCAAAGCTGTAAAGGAGGCTTGAACGATGGCGATCAAACAAACGGCGGGCAGAGACGCCCTTGGAGAATTTGCCCCGAAATTTGCGGAATTGAACGATGATGTGCTCTTTGGTGAGGTCTGGAGCCGCGAGGAGCAGCTCAGCCTCCGCGACCGGTCCCTTGTGACGGTCGTCGCATTGATGGCGCAGGGGCTTACCGACGAGAGTTTCCGCTATCATCTGATGACGGCAAAGAAAAACGGCATTACAAAGGAAGAAATTGCGGAGATCGTGACCCACGCAGCCTTCTACTGCGGCTGGCCTAAGGCGTGGGCGGTTTTTCGCATGGCAAAGGACATCTGGAACGAGGAGGAAGAACTGTGATTTTGAACGAAACTTACACGCTGGCAAACGATGTGAAGATCCCAAAGCTGGGTCTTGGCACTTGGTTTATCGATGACGATAAGGCGGCGGAGGCTGTCAGAAACGCGGTAAAGCTGGGCTATCGCCTTATTGACACCGCTCAGGCTTATGGCAATGAACGGGGCGTAGGAGAGGGCGTGCGCACCTGCGGCGTTCCGCGGGAAGAATTGTTTGTCGCCAGCAAGGTGGCGGCAGAGCTGAAAACCTATGACGCGGCGGCGAAATCGCTTGACGAAACACTGGAAAGGATGGGGCTTACCTATCTCGACCAGATGATCATTCACTCTCCGCAGCCGTGGAATGAATTTCGGGTGGAAAAGCGTTATTTTGAAGAAAACAAGGAGGTTTGGCGTGCTCTGGAGGATGCACAGTCGGCAGGAAAGGTTAAGGCCATCGGTGTATCTAACTTTTTGAAGGACGATTTGGAAAATCTGCTGTCCGGCTGCCGCGTAAAGCCCATGGTCAACCAGATCCTGCTCCACATCAGCAACACGGATCTCGCGTTGGTGGACTTCTGCAAGGCGCAGGGGATTCTGGTGGAGGCCTATTCTCCCATTGCCCATGGTGAGGCGCTGAAGAACCCTGCCATTGCGGAAATGGCAAAGAAGTATGGCGTGTCGGCGGTGCAGCTGTGCATTCGCTATGTCATCCAGCTGGGAACGGTGGCTCTGCCCAAAACCGCAAATACGGCGCACATGGAAAGCAATGCCGCCGTGGATTTTTCCATCTCAGATAAGGATATGGACACGCTTCGGCACATGGAGCGCATCGCGGATTATGGTGAATTCGATATCTTTCCCGTGTACAGCGGAAAGCCGCTGACCTGATGCGGCAGCGCAACGTTCCTTTTACTGTAATATCAGACAAAAAGATTCCCTACGGTCACTTCAAATTGACCGTGGGGAATCTTTGTTTTACCCTTTCGCCGATTTCCTATCCGGCGGCAGTCGGACGAAGGATCGTTCCCGATATGTTCATCTCACAGCAACGCTTTGACGTCCTGCGCCCAAGCTTCAATTCTGCTTTCCGACGTTTCAAGATGATCGACGCCGTTGGAATCAAACTGCACCTTCATTTCGCAGGCAACGGCTGCGCCGGCACAGGCTTTTTTCATGTCCTGAATGACATGACCGGGCCAGCCGGCGTTTGTCATAAACGGTACCACAGTCTTGCCCGCAAAGTCATACCGGCGCAGGAATGTCTTGACCGCAGGAGCCATGGTGTACCACCATGTGGGCGTGCCTACGGCGATCACATCATACGCAGCAACATCCATATCGATCAGCTTTAACGCCGGTTCATAGCCCCGGTTCACCTCCTGCTGCCCCTGCTCCACCACATCGTTATAGCTTCCGGAATACGGAACCGCGGTGTCGATTCTTAAAAGATCACCGCCGGCAATGCTTTGGAGCTTTTTGGCGATCCGCTCCGTGTTGCCGTTCGACCACGAGTAATATACGATCAACAGCTTTTTCATACCTTGTTCTCCCTGAATTGATCTTTGTCCAGCATCTTGATGACCCTGGCGGGATTGCCGACTGCCACAGCGTAGTCCGGCACATCCTTCGTCACCACAGAGCAGGCGCCGACCACCGCGTGCTTTCCGATACAAACACCGGGCAGGATGGTTGCGCCCGCGCCGATCCATGCCGATTCTTTGATCAACACCGGCTTGCAGGGCAGCACCATCAGGTCATAAGGGTCATGGTTATTGGAAATCAACTGCACATTGGCGGCGATCATGGCATGATCCTCTATGGTGATCCCGCCGCGCGCCATTGCCAGCAGGTTGGAATTGATGAGCACATGCTTGCCTATTTTCATAGAGCTGATACACGCACCGCTCAAGGGCGGGTTAATGATGCTGCCCTCTCCGAGATTTTCTCCGAAAAGCTCTCGCAAAATAGCGCTGTACTCCTCTGTATAGGGCATGGTGTGATTGAGCTGAAATAACAGCTTTGCACAACGCTGTCCCTCCTTACGGTCCTGCGGATCGGTCTTTCGAATATCGACCCGGATTTCTTCGCAATCCATTTCATCGTCCTCCTTCATCGAGCCTCAAATTCTTTTTGCTCCTGTCCATGTCAGATGCCCTTTCCCATTTCATACGCCTGTTTCAGCGACGGGTGCCGGTACACATCTCCCTTATCCCATGTGCCGGTGCCGAAAATCACACCGGCTTCCTTAGCCCCCGGCAGACAGCGCAGATACCCACGAAAATCTGCCAGTGTCTCATCGGCGGTGGAATGCTGGGGATCTGCCGCCGTCACGATCAGGTAAAAGGTCTTATTCCTGATCTCCTGATAACCGGCAAGACAGCGGTCGATCATCGTTTTCATCTGCGCACAGATGGAGTAGAAATACACGGGAGACGCAAGGGCAATCACATCCGCCGCCTTGAGCGCATCCAGCACGTCCGCCATATCGTCCTTACGGACACAGGCATGGTGCTCCACGCAGCCGTAGCAAGCTGCGCAGGGAGCGATTTTCTTCTCCGCCAGCCGGATCTTCTGCGTTTTATGGCCGCTCTCCGCCGCGCCTTTCAAAAATTCATCGCACAGCACATCGGAATTTCCACCCTTACGCGGGCTGGAGCTGATGGCAAGTACCTTCATAGAAATTACCTCCATAATTCTTGATAATATCATTGTACAGACGAAGAACGAAGCAATCAATTTTGCTTTCTGGGCATTTGAATAAGAAAAACTGATACGAAAAAAGTGCTGCCCCGGTTCGGAGCAGCACTCAGTCATGCTTCTTCAAATTGTGCTTTCAGCAGTTCGGCAAATTCCTCTACATAATAACCGGAATTGTCTTTTTTCCAAAACGCGCAGTAGTTGCGCAGAATGGGCTCTTTACCCCGCACAAGCAAGACCCGGGTAATGGAGGTGCCTGCCGGTGCTGCCTGACCTGTCCCTTCCACCGGGAGAAATCCCTTTCGCCCGATCACCATCAGGCGGGCCTCCTCCAGATTCTCCGCATACAGGAACTCTCCTTGAAGACCGACAATATCGTGGTAGTATTCCCATTCCGTTTCCTGTTGGGCTTCGGATGCAACCAGAATGCAGGGCGTATTTTTCAGCTCCTGCGGCGTGATACACGTCATCTGCGCCAGTGGACTATGGGCGGAAACCTCAATATAGCTGCGGCAAGTCGTCAAAATGAGATTGACATATTCCTCGGAAAATGCCCGCCGCTGATCGTTCAGTACAATGTCCGCTTTCCCTGTACGGATCAAGTCGTATAGTTCCTCATGATTGCCGTAAGAAACCGACACATCCACATCTGTGTGCTTTTCCGAAAACAGCTCCAGTGCCTTCTGAAACTCGCCACCGATATAACTGCGCAAATAACCAATTTTTAAGGAGGCTCGCTCACCTTTGGCAATTTTAGCGGCCTCGCTGCACATTCTCTCGTAATCCGCCGTCAGGAGCAGGCTCTTTTGGTAAAAAAATGCTCCGGCAGGTGTCAGGGTGAAGGTGCGGTTTTTGCGTTCCAGAAGCGAAAAGCCCAACTCCCGCTCCAGCGCCTGCACCTGCTGAGAGATGGCAGATTGTGAGATGTAGTTTTCCGCCGCCGCCTCAGAAAAACTGTTCAGCCGGATGACTGATTGAAAGTATTTGATTTGCTTCAGCATAGTGCATCCACCTCGTATCCATATCGATGGCGATCGCTTTTCCAAAATTCGCTTGCTTGACCGAATTCATAATTTACTTCATACGCAGGCTACCATAAAAGATCGGCAGAAGCAACCTTATTATATTCTTACAAAATCAATACCCACTCAGCCGGTGCTTACACCGGCTGAATTTTTTATAGCAAATAAACACTCCTGCGTAAAGTTATTACTTTACGCCGCAATAACATATCCGAACTTCCGAAGAAAAGGGGCTGACGCTACAATAAAAGCATAACAGACAAGGAGATGTTCCAAATGGATACCATTACACTCAATAACGGCGTAAAAATGCCTGTTGCAGGATTTGGCGTATTTCAGATTCAGGATCAGGCACAGTGCGAGCGGTGTGTGGTGGATGCCGTTCATGCTGGATATCGGCTGATCGACACCGCCGCGGTTTACGGAAACGAAGCGGCTGTCGGCCGGGCGGTTCAGCGCTGCGGCGTTTTAAGAGAGGAGCTGTTTCTCACCAGCAAGCTGTGGGTGCAGGATGCCGGATATGAAGCTGCAAAGAAGGCAATCGACACCTCTCTCAAAAATCTGCAAACAGATTATCTCGACCTGTATTTGATCCACCGTCCCTTTGGAGATTATTACGGCGCATGGCGGGCAATGGAAGAAGCTTATGACGCCGGAAAAATTCGCGCAATCGGTCTTTCCAACTTCGATCCGGCACGAATTGTGGATTTGACCATGAACAACCGTATCACGCCTGCCGTCAATCAGGTGGAGTGCCACCCGTTCTATCAGCAGGAGGATACGCGCCGCTTCTTGCAGGAACAGGGGATCGTCATGGAGGCATGGGCACCCTTTGCGGAAGGGAAAAAGCAGATTTTTCAGAATGAAATCCTGCGGAGCATCGGAGCAAAGTACGGAAAAAGCCCTGCACAGGTGATTCTGCGCTGGAATATTCAGCGAGGAATCGTGCCGCTGGCAAAATCCGTCCATCTTGAACGAATGGAACAAAATCTGGATGTTTTTGATTTTGCGCTGTCTGACGATGATATGCTTGCCATTTCGCAGTTGGATGAGGGGCAGACACTCTTTGGAAAGAACGAGGACCCGGCTTATGCCCAAATGATCAACAGTGTGAAAATCCACGGGGAGCAGTAATCGTGCAGAGAACAGCTGAAGAAAAAACAGAGCTTTTTGAGCGGACGCCGATCCGGCAGGCGGCATTGACTTTGATCGTTCCCACGGTTATCAGCCAGCTTGTCATGCTGGTTTATAACATGGCGGATACCTGGTTCATCGGTCAGACCGGCGATCCGCATCAGGTGGCGGCGGTCACTGTCACATATCCCATTTTTATGCTGATGAATGCCCTTGCCAACCTGTTTGGTATCGGCGGCAGCAGCCTGATTTCCCGTATGCTCGGCAGTGGCGAACAGGAAAAGACCGGCGCGATTGCGGCATTTTCTCTGTGGGCGGCGGGCGGCATCACGCTCATTTATTCCCTTGTATGCCTATTGTTTGATGGCGCGCTGCTGACTGCGCTGGGAACCGATGCAGGGACCTTGGGATACGCTAAGGATTATCTTTTCTGGACCGTGATCGTTGGCGGGCTTCCTACGGTACTGAACCTTGTTCTTGCTAATTTAATCCGTGCACAGGGCGAAGCGAGGACAGCCAGTATCGGAATGTCCATCGGCGGAATTTTGAATGTGTTCCTTGACCCGGTGTTCATTTTTCTGCTTGGCATGGGTGTAACTGGTGCAGCCCTGGCAACCTGTCTATCAAACACAGCCTCGTTGCTGTTTCTGCTTAGCTATACGATCCGTCATCAAAAAGAAAGTCTTGTGAAAATCCCGCTTGTGCCGAAACAGATTGAACCTGACGCACATCGGGACATTTACTCCATAGGAACACCGGCAGCTTTGCAGATCATTTTGGCTGCGGTTTCCAATGCCGTCCTGTTGCGGCTGATGTCAGGTTATGCGGTGGCGGCAATTTCGGGCATGGGGGTCATGCAGAAGGTGGAAAGTATTCCGTTTCAGGCAATCATGGGGATTTCCAATGGTATTTTGCCGCTGGTTGCCTATAACTACGCCTCCGGTAACCGGGAACGGATGCGGCAGGCAGTGCGCTTTGCAATCAGCCGGGGACTTGTCTGTGCCTGTGTTTTCTTTGTACTGTGTGAGGTTTTTGCGCCTGCTATCGTTCGGTTTTTTATCAACGATGCGGCATCTGTCACCTATGGAGCGGCATTTGTCCGTTTGCGGATTCTGGCGCTGCCGTTTATCACAACAGAATTTATGCTGATTGCAGTATTTCAGGGCATTGGCGGCGCAAAGCAGGCGTTTTTCCTTTCCTTGTTCCGAAAAGGTATTTTAGATCTGCCGCTGATGGTGTTGGCGAATGTTCTTCTGCCGATGTATGGACTGATGCTGGTACAGCCGTTTATGGAATGCTGCGGTGCGATGATTGCGGTCGTGTTATACAAAGGTCTGTCGAAGACGCCGACAGCAGCTTTGATAGGACAAAAACAGTCAAAGCAGACAGTCCTTCGCGGGAGCAAATAAGCGTAAGCGCATAACAACTATGATTAGGGACGGGAGAAAGCACATGAAAAAATTAGGATTTGGATGTATGCGGTTCCCTATGCAGGGGGCGGCGGTTGATGTGGAAGAAGTGAAAAGAATGGTGGATACCTTTATGGAAAGAGGGTTTACCTACTTTGACACTTCCTATGTTTACCACAACGGTGAGAGCGAAAGCATTCTGAAAAAGGTTTTGGTGGAGCGGTATCCGAGATCGTCATTTACGATCACCACAAAATCACCGGTATTTCTTGTAGAAAACCAGGAGCAGTTCTTTTCTGTTTTTCAGCAGCAGCTTGACCGCCTGGGAACAGATTATGTGGATTATTATTGGCTGCACGCCGTCAACGGTGAAATGTATCAGAAGATTCAGTCCCTGAATCTGGTGGATGCGCTGATGCAGCTGAAACAGGACGGAAAAACCAGACACATCGGGCTTTCCTTTCATGATTCTCCGGAGCTGTTAGACCGGATCCTCACAGAGCATCCCGAATTGGAATATGTTCAGCTCCAATTAAACTATTTTGATTGGGAGTCGCCCTATGTAGCGGCAAGAAGATGCTATGAGGTATGTAAAAAGCACGGAAAACTGGTTGTGGTCATGGAACCGGTAAAAGGCGGTGCGCTTGCAAATCTGCCGCAGGATTTGGAGCAGAAGCTGCGCAGCTGTGATCCGGAGGCATCTATGGCATCCTGGGCGATTCGTTTCTGCGCCGGTTTGGATCATGTTTTTATGGTCTTGTCCGGTATGTCCAATATGGCGCAAATGCTGGATAATCTTTCCTATATGCAGGGGTTTCAGCCGTTCAGCGAGCAGGAAAAGGCTGCCATAGAAGATGTGGCAAATGCTTTGCGGAAGGATATGGCTTATGATCCTCGGTCATTTGCAGAAGCGGAAAAGGCATGTCCGAAACACATCGGAATTGTCAAAATTGCAGAAATGCTCAATGACCACAAGAAAATGAACAACTACACAAATACCTGCATTTATTACGGCCCATACCTTGGAAATCTGGGCAAGGCTGCGGATTGTGACCGATGCGGGAAGTGTATGAGCGTGTCCGCAGGGCAGGATGTGATCGGTATGCTGGAGGAAGCGGAAAAGACCATCACCCATTTCTGATGAGAAAAAAGCAGGTCTTCTGTAAAAAGAACAAATAATTTGGAGGTAAAAAACATGAATCAGACGTATGTAACCTTGAATGACGGAAACAAAATCCCGCAGTTTGGCCTTGGAGTCTATATGATTCCGGGGGACGAAACCACTCGTGAAGCCTGCCTTGCGGCTTTGCAGATGGGTTATCGTCACATTGACACCGCCCATGCTTACCAGAATGAGCGCGGCGTTGGACAGGCTGTAAAGGAAAGCGGCATTCCCCGTGAGGAGATCTGGATCACCAGCAAGCTGTGGCCCAGTGAGTACGGCGAGGGCAAGACCATGGGAGGCATCGACAAGATGCTGAGCCGCCTTGGTACGGACTATATCGACCTGCTTCTGCTGCATCAGCAGTTTGGCGATTATCTTGGCGCATGGCGCGATATGGAAAAGGCGGTGGCACAGGGCAAGGTGCGCTCCATCGGTCTTTCCAACTTTGAATCGGAGCGTCTGGAGGAGGTGCTGACCGCCGCCAACATCAAGCCCGCCGTTTTGCAGGTGGAGTGCCATCCGTATTATCAGCAGAACGCTTTGAAAGAACGGATTGCGCCTTACGGCACAAAAATCGAGTGCTGGTATCCGCTGGGTCACGCCGACGCAGGGCTGATGAATGAGCCTTTGTTTGCCGAGCTTGGTCAGAAATACGGCAAGAGCAGCGTCCAGATCATTCTGCGCTGGCATATTCAGGAGGGCAACATCATCTTCCCGAAAACGACCAATCCGCAGCACATGAAGGATAACTTTGATATTTTCGATTTTTCCCTAGCCGACGATGAGATGAACGCGATCCGCAAGCTGGACAAGGGGCAGCGGTTCTTTACCATGCCCCTTGCGGAGCAGGAGGCACATCTGGGCCAGTTTGTTCCGGCAGATTAAAGAAGGAAGTTTTATTATGAAGCGAATCAGCATTGGACTTTTCCTGCTGCTCCTTACGCTCGGCTTGGCAGGATGTGCAGGTACAAGCAACGACTCATCCTCAAATCCGCAGGGGAATAGCAACAAGCAGACCTCCGGCACCGCATCGGATACCGAGGCGCCGACTGATGCAACTGACACGCCGTCTGACAACAGTTCTGCATCAGCAGAAGTTGGCGTGTTTGATCTGGAAAATGGCACTGTTTTATTAAACAACGGACGGACCATGCCGATCCTCGGAATCGGCACCTACCTGTTGTCGCAAAGCGAGGCAGAAAACTCGGTCTATTGGGCGCTGCGTGACGGATACCGCCTGATCGATACCGCCCATATCTACGGCAACGAAGAAGGCGTCGGCAGAGGGATCAAGCGGGCGATCAGCGAGGGGCTTGTCACAAGAGAGGAAATCTTTGTCACGACCAAGATGTGGACTGCGGATTTTGACGATGGAGAAGGTGCGATTGAAGAATCTCTCCGCCGTTTGGATCTGGACTATATCGACCTGATGATCCTGCACCATTCTCAGCCGAGCAACGATGTGACGGCATATCAGGCGATGGAAAAAGCTGTGGAGGAAGGAAAGCTCCGCTCCATCGGTCTTTCAAATTACTACACCGCAGAGGATTTTGACCGCCTTGTAAATGCCACGACCATCACGCCCGCGCTTTTGCAAAATGAAACCCATCCGTACTATCAAAGCAAAGAGATGAAGGAGCATTTGAAGCAGTACGGTACGGTTCTGGAATCCTGGTTCCCCCTTGGCGGAAGGGGCAACACACAGACGCTGTTCAACGATCCGGTCATTTCCGCAATCGCAGCCGCCCATGGGAAAACCTCGGCACAGGTCATCCTGCGCTGGCATTTGCAGGCGGGAAATATTGCGATCCCGGGCTCCAGCAATGAAGCGCACATTCAGGAAAACTACGAGATTTTTGATTTCTCGCTTTCCGATGAGGAAATGCAGGAGCTGACGGCCCTTGATAAGCAGGAGCGTTTTGCGAACTATTAAGCAAACGCGCATCGCAGGAAGGGAATGCGTATGATTCATAAAAAACGATGGTTGCTCCCGCTGTGGATGATGCCGCTTTCACTTTTGCTGTGCGCATGTTCTGCGCTGCCCTCTGCCGACAGAGACCCTTTGCCTTCTGATGGGGAGGCGGAAAAGCAAGCATCTGAAATACCGGAAACAGCTACGCCCGAAAACGCGGCTGCCGAATCCGATCATACAGATGCCACCACTTTACTTTACATGGGGCAGGCCAGTATGCGAATTGTTACAACAGAGGGCAAGGTGATCTATATCGATCCCTACGCGGGCGATTATACCATGCCTGCCGATCTGATTTTGGTTACACACGGGCATTTTGACCACTGCGCAGTAGAAAAGGTTGAGAATCGAAACGATGGCTGTCAGAGCATTACCTACAAAGAAGCGGTCATAAACGGCGAACATAAGACATTTGATTTGGGCTATGTGAAAATTGAGGCTGTGGAGGCCGGATACAACAACTGGCATGATGTGAACGAGTGTGTCGGTTATATCTTGACCTTCAGCAACGGGAAATCCGTCTATGTGACCGGCGATACCTCCACAACAAAGCAGATGCCGCTTCTGGCGGAGAAAAGCATTGATTACGCCTTTTTCTGCTGCGACGGTGTGTTCAACATGGGACTTGAAGAAGCTGCGGAATGTGCAAGGGCAGTTGGCGCAAAGCATAATATCCCCTATCACAATACCACAGATAATACTGGGGAGATGTTCGACCGTTCCCTTGCGGAACAGTTTGATGCGCCAAATCGTTTGGTTGTTTTTCCGGGTGAGGAACTGCTTCTCGAGTAGGCAATTGGTAAAGGAGAAACACCATGAAAAAATTGTTTTCACTGATTTTAGCAGCCGTTATGGTGCTGGCTCTTGCGGCCTGCGGAAATTCTGCCCCGGCAGAATCCTCCTCGGAAGAGGAAACCGCGCCATCAAATGGCTCAAATGTACAGACAGAACCGTCCACTCCGGTGGATGATACGGAACCGTCCGCTCCTGTTGATGATACAGAGCCAGACAGTTCGCAGGCGGGTGATACCGCACAAACCGAACAAACAGAAGGAGGCAGTCATATGTTAGTAGCTTATTTTTCCCTCGCCGGGGAACAGTATGGCGTGGGTGTAGTTGAGGAAGGGAACACCAGTATTATCGCCCACATGATTGCGGAACAGACCGGAGCCGATTTGTTTGAGATTGAGGCTGCCACACCATATCCCACCACCTATCAGGGACTGCTGGATGTATCCCAGCAGGAGATGCGCGACAATGCCCGCCCGGAAATTGCCGACACGGTGGACAACATGGACGATTATGACACGATCTTTATCGGCTACCCCAACTGGTGGGGTGATATGCCGATGATCGTCTACAACTTTTTGGAAAGCTATGATCTATCCGGCAAGACCATTGTTCCGTTCTGCACCCATGGAGGCAGCGGCCTTTCCGATACCGAATCCACCATTGCCGACATTACGGGCGGCACGATGAAGGATGGCCTTGCCATTCCCGGCACAACTGCCCAGAATGACCGGGATACAGCCAAAAGTGAGGTCACACAGTGGCTGCGGGAAGATGGCTTCATTGCGTAACAGATATAGGAAGCGCTCTGCAGCGCTGCTGGCTGCGGGGATGATCGTATCCCTCGCAGCCTGCGGAACAGCGCAGAAAAGTTTGTCTGTGCAGCCATCCGCAGAAAATGCAAAGGTTGATACTGTGGAGAGTGATCCCGATAACGAAACGGGGGTGAATGAGGTGGCTCTTGATTTTTCGGGTTTCGACAATGTAGAAATTACTGGCATAAATATATCTGAATTGAGTTCAGATGAGCAGGCTGTTCTCTATCAGCAGGCAAGATACTGTCAGGCTATGACCGAAGCTGATACAGAAACCATGACGGAGATCACATCGCTGGATATGATTTTCACCCACATGAGCGGCAGACAGCAGACAAGAGAAGAATATTTCGCGGATATAGAGAACGGTGATCTTCAATACTTTGCGATTGGAATTGAAAATCCGGTGGTCAATATCAATGGCAGCCATGCGTCGGTGTCCTACACTTCCGTTTTGAACGCAAATGCCTACGGAGCCAGAGGTACTTATCGGATGGCCGGAACCCATTGGTATGAGAAGCACGGCGAAAACTGGATTGCGTGTAATCCGCCGAAACAGGAATGTGATCGATAAAGATGAATGCGACACAACTGAAGGTTATTGGCATTGTCTCAATGACCATAGATCATATCGGCTGCTTACTGTTTCCGCAAGTGACAGTCCTGCGCGTCATCGGGCGGCTGGCATATCCGATTTTTGCGTACATGATCGCGGAAGGATGCAGATATACAAGAAACAAAGCGCGATATTTCTGCACGGTGCTTGCAATCGCCTGTATCTGTTCAGCCGTTACATATTTTGCGGAAAGAAGCCTGTATCAATCCATATTCACCACATTTTCTTGTGCGATGCTCCTGATCTTTGCGCTGGACGCGGCGGAAAAAGCTGCTGAAAGAGCAAGAAACATCCTTTGGGGTGCCCGCGCGGTGATGCTTACATTCCTGTATTTCGCTGTTTTCCAGCTTCGGATGATTCCGGGCCTTGAAACAGACTACGGGTTTCTCGGCATCATAGCACCTGTCCTCGCGTGGCTGGGACGCAGTAAAGCGGAGAAGCTGTTGGGGCTTACCGTCGGATTGTGTTTGCTCTCAGCGGAGCTTGGCACGGTTCAGTTTTGTTCGCTGGCGGCTGTAGCCTTGTTATACTTCTACAATGGAAAGCGAGGAAATCACAGCTTGAAGTGGGCTTTCTACGGGTATTATCCGCTTCATATTGCCGCACTGTATGGTATTGCACAAATTGCTCCATGGGGAAACTGATATGAAGAAAAAACTGCGTATTGTAATCGACATCGGGATGGTGCTGCTGTTACCACTGCTGATGGCCTATTCACTGGTGGGAGAAGTCGCCCATGAATATCTCGGCATCGGAATGTTTGTGCTTTTCGCTGCCCATCATATTTTGAATGCTGCGTGGTGGAAGCACCTGCTTCGCGGAGGGTACACGCCACTACGCATTTTCGGAACAGCGGTCAATTTAGCCCTTGCAATCATAATGCTGGCCCTGCCGATCAGCGGTATGATCCTGTCCCGCTATGTGTTCCACTTCCTGCATCTTGGCGGAACATCTGCGGCAAGAACTGTTCATTTACTGGCGTCCTATTGGGGATTGGTGCTGATGAGCGTCCACGCCGGTATGCACGGCAACATGATAAGCGGGATGCTCCGCAAAAAGTTCAATATCCGGCGGTCATCCACTGCCGGGGCATGGGTGCTGCGCCCGATTGCCGCGTTGCTGGCAGTCTGCGGCATCTATGCCTTTGTGCAGCAAAAAATCAGCTCGTACCTATTTTTGCGGACACAGTTTGTATTCGTTGATTTTTCGCAGCCGATGGCATTGGTCTTGCTGGATTATCTGGCAATCATAGCTCTTTTTGCTATGGTAGGTTACTGCATCTCAAAACTGATAGGGCTACGCCCAAAATACACAAAAAATGGAGGGTAAAAACATGAAAAAGATGAATGTGCTTTTAAGCCTTTTGCTGTCCTTTATCTTGGCAGCGGGGCTTTGCGTGCCGGCGTTTGCGGCAACAGAGGATACCGGCTTTTCCGATGTGGCAGCCTCCGCGTGGTATGCTGATGCTGTGAAGTATGTCCGGGATAACGGCTTGATGAACGGCACCAGCGCGGTGACCTTTTCGCCAGAGGCCGATACCAGCCGGGCAATGCTGACCGCAATTCTCTACCGAGCATCCGGCAGTCCTGCCGCAACAACCACTGCGCACTTTTCTGACGTGCCGTCCAATGCCTATTATGCAAATGCTGTTGCATGGGCATCGGGAAACAATATCGTATCCGGTTATGGAAATGGGCGCTTTGGCTCAAATGATCCGGTAACACGCGAGCAGATTGCGGCGATCCTCTGGCGGTATGCGGGTTCTCCGAATGCCGGTACCGCACAGGACTTTGCCGATGAAGGTCAGATCTCAGCCTATGCGATGGATGCCGTGGATTGGGCCAGAGCGAACGGAGTTATCAATGGAATGAGCGGAAACCGGTTCGCCCCCAAGAATCATGCGACCCGTGCGCAGGTAGCGACCATTCTCCTCAATTATCTGACCACAAGCCAACCGGAGCAGCCGGATGACGGGACAGAAAGCAAGGCGCTTGTAGCCTACTTCTCACGCGCTGGCGAGAATTACAATGTCGGTGTCGTGGAAAAGGGCAATACCGCCGTCGTAGCGGAGATGATTGCCGAGCAAACCGGAGCCGATTTGTTTGAGATTTGCCCTGTTACCCCCTACCCCTCTGACTATAATGAAATGCTTGCTGTATCCCGCAGGGAAACGCAGGAGGATGCCAGACCGGAAATCGCCAACACCGTAGACAATTGGGACGGCTATGATGTGGTATTCCTTGGCTATCCGATTTGGAACGGCGATATGCCAAAGATCGTTTATCATTTCCTGGAGAGCTATAACTTCTCCGGTAAAACCATCGTTCCGTTCTGCACTCACGCCGGGAGCGGCTTGTCCAATACCGTTTCTACGATCCGTTCGCTTTGCCCGAGCGCTGTGGTGGCAAATGGTTTTGCCATTGCGGGAGCGACTGCGCAGAATAACCGGACGGAGACCAAAGCCGCAGTAGAAAAATGGGTCGCGGAGGATTTGAAAGATATTCTGCCCAATCCATCTGCGAATACGGATCAGACCGGGGCATTTAATTTGAAAGCGGGAACCGTGATGCTCAATAACGGTATCACCATGCCGATTTTGGGCATTGGGACATACAGACTCTCTGATGAGCAGGCGGAAAACTCCGTCTACTGGGCGCTGCGGGACGGCTACCGCCTGATCGACACCGCCCGCATTTACGGGAATGAAGGTGGCGTGGGCCGTGGTATCCGCAGGGCGATCAGCGAAGGCTTTGTTGCCAGAAAAGACATTTTCGTTACCACAAAGATGTGGACAAGCGACTATGATAACGGCGATGCCGCCATCAACGCATCGCTTGACCGTTTGGGGCTTGATTACATCGATCTGATGATCCTGCATCATTCCGACCCCAACAACGATGTTGCGGCTTATCAATCCATGGAGAGGGCGGTTGCGGACGGCAGACTGCATTGTATTGGACTTTCCAATTACTATACTGAGTCAGATTTTGACCGCTTAGTAAACGCAACCACTATCCGCCCTGCTCTTTTGCAGAACGAAACCCATCCCTATCATCAGAGCGAAGATATGAAGGCGCATATCGCACGATATGGCACGGTGATGGAATCCTGGTTTCCACTGGGTGGACGCGGCAATACGCAGACGCTATTTAATGATCCTGTCATTGCCGGGATCGCAGACGCTCACGGAAAGACCTCCGCACAGGTCATTCTGAGATGGCATCTTCAGGCCGGGAATATTGCGATCCCCGGTTCAAGCAATGAAAATCACATTGCCGAAAATTATGACATTTTCGATTTTGAGCTGACGCCGGGCGAAATGGCGCGGATGACAGCTCTGAACAAAAATGAAAGACTCGGCAATTGGTAAAGCAATTCAATCACGCAAAATAGTTTCTTCGGATGAACTATTCATTTATCCGAAGAGCAAAGCAGGGGGACGGCATACCGGTTTGGTATACCGTCCCCCTGCTTTTATTGCTCTGAACGCAGTGATAGTTATTGATGTCCTTGTGCGTGGATAGCTTTTTCCGTTCCCTCTTTTTGTTTTTTCCCGAGAAAGACACGATGTCTTTCTTTTGCGCGAAAACAGGAAAAAACCCTTGAAATCATACGATTTCAAGGGTTTTGGTGGAGACTGCTGGACTCGAACCAGTGACCTCCTGCGTGTGAAGATTCGATAGGGATGTCTTCTGCGGGATTTCGGGAGAA
>OQVS01001395.1_pt1 | contig 16467 bp, 23 predicted proteins | sample 1691601 | NCBI WGS metagenome assembly OQVS01 (sample SAMN03418268, study PRJEB22391) | human gut metagenome | biome: human-gut; feature: organic feature; material: feces | host: Homo sapiens | place: Tanzania | collected 2013-01
AGCCAGCACCACGCCCAGACGCAGCAGTGTTGCAGGCTCGTACAAAGAGGGCGTGACGAACACCGCAATGGCCGTGATGCTTGCCACAAAGATCACCGGCGTGCTCATAAGCCCGGTGGCAATGGCGGCATCTCCGATGATGAGGGCCGACACCAGACTGACCGAGTGCCCCAGCGACTGAGGCATCCGCAGACCCGCTTCCCGGATGACTTCCAGAATAAGCATGACCAGCAGCATTTCTGCAAACAGCGGCAGCGGCGTTGCCTTTTCTGCCGCTTCGATCCTGTACAGCAGCTGTGGTGGGATCAGCTCCGGCAGATAGACTGCCAGACACACGAACACCCCCGGCAGAAATACGGTCAGATAAAATGAAATATATTTCAAAATGCGCAGAAAAGAGGAAAACACCGCGGTGGATGCATAATCATCCAGACATTCAAAGTTTTCGCAGAAGAGGGCCGGAAGCACCATGGCGGAAGGGCTGCCATTGACCAGAACCACGATTTTTCCCTCACAGAGCTTTGCTGCCGCCACGGCAGGCCGCTCGGTATAGCTCACCGGCGTGAACAGCCGCGCCTTGCCCGGCAGCAGCCACGGTACAAAGTAGCTGGAATCCAGCAGAAGCTCCGGTTTTGCCGCCGCAAGCGTTTTGCGCACACGCTGCACCATGGCAGGGTCTGCTTTGTTTTTACAGTAGCAGATGGCATATTCCGTCCGCATTCCGGTGTCTGCCTGTGCCGCTTCCTGTACCAGCTGTTCGCTGCGGATGAGCCGCCGCAGCAGGCTCAGGTTGACCCGCAGCAAATCGGCAAAGCCCTCGCGGGAACCGCGCAGATTTCCCTCGCCCGAGGGTTCGCCCACCGAGCGGAACTTGAGCCCCTGCACCGAGAACGCAATGCCCTTTGCGCAACCGTCCAGAAGCAGCACTGCCATGCCTGCTGTCAGCCGTTTGGTCAGTTCGTCCATATCTTCTACCGGTGCATTCTCTGCCGGAAAAGCCGAGTCGTGCAGGATCAGCTCGTATGCCTGCATCCCGGTGCAGCACTGTCCGGGCTGCACAGGTGGGGCCTGACGGCTGGCCGCATCCAGCAAAAGCGTCCAGAGCGAATCCAGACTGGCCATGCCGTCAAACAAAAGAATGACGGCTTTGCAATGATAAATCGTGATCTCTTTGGCATAATAATCCGCAGAAGGGCCAAACATCCGGTCCAGTGCCGCAAGATTTGCCGTCAGACTCTGTGATAGTTGCTGCATCCATGTCCACTCCTTTGCACAGCAGTATGCCCGTCTGATGCACATTCCATTCCCTTTGCAACCGACAGGAGGTCTTGTTTTGAAGCTTCTGATCTGCCGAACCATCATCATTTATCTATGCGTTCTGTTTGCCATGCGGCTGATGGGCAAACGCCAGCTGGGCGAACTGCAGCCGGAAGAGCTGGTGTCCACCATCCTCATTTCCAATCTGGCGTCCATCTCGATCGAATCGGAAGAGGTGCCCATCACATCCAGCCTCATTCCCCTGTTCCTCATTGCGGCGCTGGAACTGCTGGGCTCTGTGCTGAGCTTCCGCAGTCAGAAATTCTTCAATTTCCTATCCGGCAGGCCTAAAACGGTCATTCTGGATGGAAAGATCGACCAGAATGCTCTGCGGATGCTGCGCCTGACCACCGCCGATCTGATGGAGGCGCTGCGCGGCAAAAACATCTTTGACCCGCGTGAGGTCTCCTACGCCGTGATTGAAACAAACGGGACCCTCTCGGCGGCCCTGCGGCCAGAGAAAGAACCTGTCCGCCTTTCTGACCTGCAGATCAAGGTAAACCATACCAACGCAATCATCCCCTTTGTGCTGGACGGGCAGGTGCTGGAGGACAATCTGCGCTGGTGCGGCAAAGACCGCGAATGGCTGGAGCGGACTGCACAGGCCAACACCCTGCTGCCCGAGGAGATCCTGCTGTTGATCGGCAGCGAGACCGAAGACTATTTTCTGTTAAAAAAAGAGGACCGCCATGGAAGCGGTCCCCGGTGAGGTGAGCGGATGAAGCGGATCTATGCCTGTATCGCCATTGTGGCCGTGCTGCTGGGTGTGGCTTTTTACAGCAGCTGGAAGGTGCAAAGCTTTGCCGAAGCGATCTCGGCAGACCTTGACGCAGCTGCCGAGGCCATCCGCAATGCAGATCATCCTGCTGCACGGCAGGCCCTTGCCGACGGTGCCGCCCGGTGCGACCAGATGCGGACAAGCATGAATCACCTGCTGCGCACTGCAGATTTTACCGAACTGGAAGCCGCCCTGCGCGCTGCGGACGGCCATCTGGAAATGAACGCTCCCGAGGAAGCCTTTGGTGAGCTGCGGCGCGCACAGGTACAGGTGGAAACGCTGGAATGGCTCTCCCATCGGCTGGTATGACAAAAGCACCGGAACTGTGCCTGTTCGGACACAGCTCCGGTGCTCATGGAGTCTATCCTGTTATTTCTGTGCTTCCCTGCGGTCGCCCATCAGCTTCTGCAGCTCATTGAAAAAGCTCTCCACATCCGCGAACTGGCGGTAGACGGAGGCAAAGCGGACATACGCCACCTCGTCGATCTTTTTCAATTCCTGCATGGTCAGCTCACCAATGCGCACACTGGGGATCTCACGGTCGTAGGAGCTGAGCAGGGTCTGCTCAATACTGCTGACCGCACGCTCCAAAGACTCATAGCTGACCGGGCGCTTGGCACAGGCACGCACCATGGCGTTGAGCAGCTTCTGCCGGTCAAAGGGTTCCCGGGAGCTATCCTTTTTGATGACCACAAGCGGAACAGTCTCAACGACCTCATAGGTCGTAAAGCGCATGTGGCAGCTGAGGCATTCGCGGCGGCGGCGGATGCGTTCGCTGTCTTCAGTGGGACGGGAGTCGATCACTTTGGATTCCTCAGCTCCGCAATAGGGACATTTCATGTTCTGTTCCTCCTGTCCGGTCTGACCGGGCCGTGTTTTTATGCTTTGGTCTTGGGCTTGCGCTCGCTCCACAGCACCCACGCAGAGGTGGAAACGCACAGCGAAGTGTACACACCGCTGATCATGCCCATCATCAGCGGGAACGCAAAGGTAAAGATGCTGTCCAGACCGTACAGCTTTGCCACGACACACATAACCCCCAGTGCCATTACCGTGGTAATGGTGGTGATGAGGGTGCGGCGTGCAGACTGATTGACCGAGCGGTTGACCAGCTCTTCAAACGAGCCATTCTTGCCCTTCTGTCCATTTCCGCGTCCGTGTCCGTCTTCGGGGCTTCTGTCTGGCTCTCCTGCGCCGGGGTCTGGCTTTCCTGGTTCATCACCCGGTCAAAGGCCTGGTCAAATTCCGCTTCCGAATCTGCCAGTAAATCCTTCGCTCCCGCTGGCTGTGCCTGGTCTGCCAGTGCTCTTGCCATCTGCTCCCCGTCCAGGGGTGCGGCCTTTGCGCTGTCCGGTGCTTCCACCGCCTCCTGGGCAGACTGTTCCTGGGGGTTCTGCGCGGCGGCTTCCGGAACGTCTGCGTTTTCTCCCCGGTTGGCAAGCTTGTATTTGGTCGTGGCAACCAGGCTGTTGAAACCTCCGGCAAGCCCGGAGACGATCATGGAGTAGAGGATGTCGTTCACCGTTCCCCTGTCCACAATGGCCTGGGCTTCCTCCAGGCTCATGTTTGGGTTCATGGTCATCATCTGGGCAACTTCCAGATTCCGTTCGCTTTTGTCTTTCATGATTGCCGCATCCGCAAACAGGCTCGCCAGCTGGGAGGCCGCTTCCTGCCCGCCCTCAATGCCCATGCTTCGCAGGAAGTTCAGGATATATCCGGCGCCGCCCTTCGCCGTGGAAATGCTGATTAGATTGTCCAGGGGGATTTTCTCCGTCAGTGCGTCCACCGCTGCGCTTGCGGTGGCGTATAGAATCGCCTGGTCAGCGCTTGCTCCCCGGTTTGCCGCCGACTGCATGGCACTTCCGAAGGTGTTTGCGCCCGCAATGCCCGCACCCACCAGGGAGCCGCCGCCGGTGGCTGCGCCCAGAGCGATCCGTGCCCCGGTGTCCGCCATGCCCATTCCCACATCGTAGGCTCCCCCGGCAATTGTCCGCAGGGGGTTGCTCCCATCTCCGACGATGTTCTGCTTGACCTCGCCCCGGACTGCCCCCGACCAGTTTTGCAGCTGGGTTCCCTGACTGTACGGGTCAAGGTCGGTAAACTGCCCGGTTCCGTTCAGTGCCTCTCCCAGATAGCCGAGACTTGCCATGGAGCCGCCTATCAGGTTCGCCGGGACAGTCAGCGTGCTATTCCAAATCGGGTGCGCGTCTGCCGCTGCCTGTGCCGCCTGCTGCTGTTCGGCGGCCTTCTGGGCGTTGGTTTCCCGTCTGCGTACCTCTGCCAGCCTTTCCAGCCCCTCCGCGTCCAGGTGCTCGTTTTCGGCAAACCAGGCTTCCAGCTCCGGAAGGCCGGTAGCCAGCGGGTCGGATGCCGTGTCCTTCCGGTAGTTGTATTCGTCCAGCTTCTTTTGGCCTTCCTCGGAAAGCCGGGAAATGCTGTCCAGTCCGCTTTCCATGGTGGCCTGGTTCTGCTCCTGCTCCGCCTGTGAAACCGCCGCCTTCTTCTCGTTGAGCTCCTGGTTGTAGTTCTGCTGCGCCTTCCGGTTGGTGTCCTGAATCTGCTGGATCAATGCGTCCTCATCGGAAATCCCCTCCATGGGGGTTGCTGCCGATGTTTCCGCCTGTGCCTTCTGGTAGGCGTTCTTCCAGTCGTCCGCCCGGTTCTCCTTGTGTTCCTGCTCGTATTCGGATAGTTCCTGCTTTTTCTGCTTGGTGTTCCGCCTGGCCTCTACGATCCTCCGGGTGGTGTCCGAAAGCGTGGTGTCGGTGGGATTGCTTGCCCGATACCACATCCGGTCTTCTGCCGTCACGGCGTTCGGGCCGTCCACCGTCTTCCCGGTTTTCAGCTGGTATTGCTTGATGGCGCTCTTGTATTCCTGCCGGGCTTTCTCCTGGGTCTTCTCCCGGTCAGCCCGGTAGGCCTCGATTGCCTCCGCCCGGCTGTTGACTCCCGTGACGGTGGCCGTGCCCTCCGGCCTGTCCGCCGGGTCTTGTCCCACAACAGGCCGGTTGTAGGTCACTGTGGCCTTTTCCTTTTTCTTCTTTTCCTCGTCGTCTTTCTTCTTGCCGCTGGACAAATCCCGCCCGTCGCTCAGGGTATTTTTTGTCAGGTCTACAGGCCTGTTTCTCCATTCGTTCCGGTTTCCTGCCATACCGTATCACCCCATGATGTCTTTCTCGCTTACGCTGTAGCTTCCGCCGCCGCTGTTGTTATTCTTGCCCAGCTTTCCCTTCTTCTGCTGATCCCTGAGGAATCGCTGCCAGCTCTTGCTCGTTCCGGGGCTGCCGTGGGCGTTCAGTTTCCCGATCTGTTCGTCCGTCAGGCCGTAGAGCTTTCCCAGCATGGTGTAGTCCCGCTTTTTCTTGGCCAGGTCTTCTCCCACGAACTTCTGCAAATCCACAAGCTTCTGCTGCTCCTTGCTTGCCGCGTCAAGAAGTGCCTTGTTTCGCTCCGCGTTCACGCCTTCCAGGCTGTCGGCAATTCCTTTGCCGTAGTCTGCCCTTGCCTGTACCCCGGCCATGCCGCTTGTGGCATCCGCCGCCGCCTGTACCCCTCTCAGCTCCGTGAGCTTCCGCTGCAAGGCAGCGTCCCGGGCAAGAGCCGCCTGCGCCGCTACGCCGCTTCCCTGGCCGTAGGCTCCCTGTACTTCCTGATAGTTCATGGCGTTTCGCAGGGCATCCACATAAGCCCCCGTCAGGCTCCCGTCCGTCTGCTGCTGCTGTGCCCGCCGCTGTGCCTCCAGCTCGGAGATCTTCTGGGCATACTGGCTTTGCGCCGCCGCCTCCGCCGCCTGCTGCTTTGCGTCATAAATCTGGTTCACCGCTCCCTCGTTTTGCAGAACCTCCGCCCAGCTTTCGCCGGTGGTGTCCCGCTTGGGCAGTTCCCCGTTGGCCAGGGCATCCATGGCAGACCGGTCTCCCTTGCCGGAAAGCAGCGTTGCCCCCTGCTTCCGCAGTTCCAGCAGTTGGTTTTCCTCTGCCTTGGCCGCGTCATACAGGGCTTGGGCTTTCTCCATGTCGTTGTTGGCCTGTGCCTGCTTGATGGCGGAGGCGTACTGCTCTCCCAGGAGCTTTCTCTGCCGCTCGATCTCATAGTCGGCGTTGGCCTGTTTCCCTTCCAGGGCGTTCACGTCCGTCCTGCGCTGTCCCCATTGGGACAGTGCCGCCTGCTGTCCCGCCCCTTGGCTCATCGGCCGGGTCTGGAAGTTCTTCCCCATCTGGTTTGCCTCCACCCTGGTTCTGGCCAGGTGGGTCTGGGTCTGCTGCTGCACCTGCTGCTTTGCGCTGTCCAGGGCGGCGTTGTTCTGTGCCAGGTTCCCGGTCAGCATGTCCTTCTGCGCCGTGCCGGAATCTCCGTAAAGCTTGTTGATGTACTTGTCCTCGTTCAGGGCGGACGTTGCCGCCGTATCCTTGATTGTGGGCATGGTTCCGCCTCCTTAAAACGTCCCATAGGGCAGCGGAATCGGCTCGAAAGAGCCGTCCGCATTGTTCCGCATGTCGTTCAGTGCCTCCCGGTACTGGTTCATGAACCAGGCCGACAGGGTGTCGTTTTCCGCGCTCAATAGCTCCGCCGCCAGGTAGGGCGGCAGCAGCGACATGGCCAGCCCATCGTCCAGCCGGATTGCCTGGGTAAAGTTCGGGTTTTTGAAATTCAGGTTGCTCAGCAGCGGAACGTCGTCCTCTTCTTCTTCCAGCCGGGAGTACTTGGCGATTCGCGGAATCACCGTGTTCAGGATGGAGATCGTCCGGTACTTGTATTCCCCGGTGTCCACCGTCATTGTGGAGCCGTCCGTCTCCCGCTGCTCGTCCATCAGATGAATTGCCATGTCAAACACTTCTTGTACCGTTACCATATGGCTTCCTCCTTACTTTGCCATGGAAGCGTACCGGATTTGCTGGTCAAAGCCCAGCACCGTCCCCACCGCTCCCGGTTCCGTGATTTTGATAATGACTTTGTAATAGATGAATTTCTTCACCTTCAGCCGCACCCGGTGAATGCTCGGCCGGTCGTTGGTCGCAAATGTCCATGTCCGGAAGTTCGTATTCAGCCAGTCGAAAACGGAGATTTCCGTTTCCTTGTCCAGGTAGTCCCCCCGCCGGTCGGTTTCGGCGGTCACCGTCACCTTCGTGCTGGCCTGGGGCAGAATGGAGAAGTACAGATAACTGCTGTATTTCCGCCGGAAGTCCGCCCCGAAGCTCATATTGCCGGATACCCAGATCGCCGGGATTGCCGCCGAACCTTCTTTCGGCAGTGCGTCCATGTGTGCGTACCGGCTCAGGGTGAAGGCCTCCGTGTCCGTGAAGAATACCAGCTTTTTTCCGAAGCTTACGCACCGTGTCACGTTCCGGAAAACCTCGCCCCGATACAGCATCCACAGACCGCCGTCCTTCCCCAGCTCGTACCGGTTCACCGCCACCGTGCCCTGACCGTCGTTCAGGAAGACGTAGTAGGTCTTTTCTACGCCGTCATCGAAAGTCACTGCCCTTCTCAGGTCAGCGTCCTGCAAGGTTCGGCCGATGGCATCCGATACCAGCACCGCGTACCGCTCATCTCTGGCAAAGCTGGCCTTCAGCCGCCACTCATACACCCCGCCTTTGTTCAGCGTCCGGGGGTAGTTGTTCACCGTCTGCACCTGCCCCACCGCGTCGCAGCCGAAGGTGTCGTTCACAGACCGCAGGTAGAAGCCCGCCGTTGTGGTTCCGTCCGTCAGCGTCACCGGCTCGTAGGAAATGCAGAAGGTCTCATCCTGCTTGAAAACCAGCAGCTTCGAGTAGTGCCGCCGAAGTCCCGTAATTTCCGAAGCGGAAATATCCACGCTCACCTCGTTGAGCGCCGGGAAGTACATGGCGGTGGTCTCTCCGTTCAGGGTGGGGCTGGTGTAGTAGCATAGGTTCGTCCCGTTCCCGGCGGCAAACAGTCTTGTGTCCGTGGAGCCGTTGTAGCTTTCATGCAGGCGGCAGCGGATGATCTGCATCCGCGCCGTTTCCGCCGCTTCCGCGTCAATGCCGTAGGTGATCTCTACGTTCCCCACACCCTTTATCGGTGCGGACGTGAAAGTGAAGGTCTGGCTCTCCGGGGCAAAGCTGCCCATGGTGCTTGGCACATGGCTCTCCCCGTCCACGCTGATGAGCGTTACCTCCGCCGCCTCCGGAGGAAGTATAAATTTTGTGCTCTCCCCGTCCGCGCTGTAGGTGATTTTCCGGTACCGGGACAGAAGGTTGATCCGCTCCATGCTGGTTCCGCCGCCCGCCGGGGAGGATCCCGCAAGCACCGTGGGAATGTAGGCCTCCGCTTCCGTGAACGTTTTCCCGCCGTATACCAGGCACTTCCCGGCGCTGAAAAGGTAGATATCCCCGCCGAAGTCGAAGATGCTCACATAGCTGTTCTCTTTCGCTGTCAACCCCAGTGCGCCGCTCTGCGCCCTTTTTACCGTGTTCCCGGATACATCCTCTTCGGTGCACGTTATCCGGTCTGTGCCTCCCTGGAAGTCGCACACAATAAGCAGGTTCTTCCCCCCCACGGAACCAGACCACACCCCCAGGATCTCCCCGAAGCTGTCAAAGCGCACCGCCCCAGGCCGAAGCCGCAGGTTGTAGTCGTCCGTAATGTAAAAGTTTTCCATTTTGCTTGCCGTGCCCATTTCCAGCTCCGTGTCTCCGTCCCCGCTTTCCCGCAGCCCCAGAAACCGGTCAACCGTAAACATTTTCATGTCCGAGCTCATTGTCTTCCTCCTCCCGGTAGTCGTAGATGTAGATTTCCGCCCTTGGGTTCTCCTTGTCGTATAACACCCGGCTCCCGTCCCGGCTCCGGATGATCTTCCGGTCGTCGTCCCGGAGAATCCCCTCCTTCACCAGAATGTCGTCCAGGGCTTCATACAAATTCAGGTCGTCCTTCCTGTGCCAGGTTCCGGTGTACAGCCGGTATACCAGCCGCACCTGACCGGCAATGGGGCTTTCCGGCTTCGGGTGGAGATACTGCGCCGCCTGAAAGGCATATTCCGTGGTGGTCTTTCCGTTTTTCACAAACTGCCTGGCGTACTTTCCGCACACCGGGCATCGTTTCCCGCACCCCACAATCCGGTGAGTGTTCTTTTTTGGCCGCGTGTCAAGCGGTATGACGTATTTCTGCAAAAGCAATCCCTGTTTCCCCCTTTGTTTCAAAAAAAAGAGCCAGTGCTGCCCATTGGCAAGCACTGGCTCTAAGCTCTCGCTTTTTGCTTATTGTAGCAAACAAATTCCCGAAAATCTAGGAATGATCCGAACTTTCTTTTCGCTTAACCTTTCGTTTCCGGGTCTCAAGCCGCACCGTGCACCCCTTTCCCGGCTCACATGGCCTGCGCTTGCCGGTTATCAGGTAATAGTCGCACGTTGCGCTCTGCTCGTAGCAGCCTTCCAGGTAAATACACCCATTGCACGGGTGCTTTGGCAGATTTCGCTTCATGCCGCCACCTCAGAAGGGCAGCTTCTCGTCGTCGCCTTCCAGCAAGGCGAAGTTGTTTTCCGGCTCCGGGGGCTGCTATGGATATTGGCTCTGCGCCGGATTCCCGCCGCTCTGGCCGCCGGTGTCCTGCTTGCTCCCGCCGAAATAGCAGTGATCCGCCACCACCTCCGCCGCCGTCCGCTTGTTGCCGTCCTTGTCCGTGTAGCTCCGCATCTGTAGCCGCCCGGACACGACGATCAGCTTCCCCTTTGTGAAGTACCTGAAAACAAACTCTCCCGTCTGCCGCCAGGCCACGCAGTTGATGAAGTCCGCTTCCTTCTGGCCGTCACCGGAAAAGTCCCGGTCAACCGCCACGCAGAAGCTAGCCACGGCAATGCCGTTCCCCGTCCGCCGCAGCTCCGGGTCTCGCACCAGCCGCCCCATAATCGCAATATGGTTTAACATCCGCTCACTCCTTCCCCTTTTTCTTTTCAGCAATCCGCTTTTTCTCCGCCTCTTTCAGGGCGTTAAACACCATGACGTAAATATCCATTGTGTAGTCGGTGCTTACAGGGATCAGCGGGGCGATAAAGTTCCAGCAATCCATGTAGGTGAGTTCATTGCTCATTTTTCCCCTCCTTTTCTTCCAGCCATTCCAGAAACTTCTCCCTGTTTTTACTGTACTCACGTATGCGGCTGTTTGCATTTTTGGTGACCCAAAACGCAGCAATCGCTTGAATCCAAGTTCGGCAAGCTACATAGACGATCAAGGCTGCCAGTAAAAGCATAAAAGCAAAACCACCAATCATCATAAAGCATCTTCCAAGAAACAATGCGAATTCTTCAAGTGCGACCATCCTTATTCCTCCTTCCTTTCTCTCATCTATACATCGAATTGATAGGTTATTTTCCGTAACTGCAAAAGTCCGATTCTCCCGGATTGCAAAGGCCTTTGGGGTGGCTGCACCAATTGCTACAATTTGCTGGGTCGTAAAAGATGCACTTCTGGCACCGGACTACAGGGACGGCATCCACGGTTGGCGAAATGTGCTTGATTATGTGCGCCGCTTCCGTGTACCCCTCTGCAAGGCTATCAAGCTGCTTTTCGCCTTGCTTTATCAGATTTTCCGTATTCTGGTACTCTGCCCGGAACAATTCCAGTGCGTTGTCTGCATCAATCAGCCGCATAAAAATCCTCCTTCCTCGGCATCTCTTTCAGCCACCGTATGATGGCAAAGAACCGAATGCGTGGCGGCTGATTCTTCGCCCACCGCTCAATAGCGGCGGCGTAAGCAATTCTAGCGTTAAGGCGCTGACGGTGTTCTTGTCTTTCACTCATTCCCAATACCTCCATTTTTCGTAAGATATTTAATTTCTTCTTGCACCAGCGTTCGATTGCTCATGATAATATGTGATTCTGTAGTCCTGTTAGGGCAAGCCACGCACTCACACTTGTAGGGTGGCTTGCTCCCATTCCCTCCTCTGCACAAGCACTGGTAATTGAAGCAGTCTGTCACTTTCCGTCACCCCTTCTGCGGTTCGGGCAGTGGCATCCAGTGGGTGATTTCAATGTCGCTATCCACCAAGTCCGGTTCGTTCCTGCCGTACTCGGCAAGAAAATCTTCGCATACACATGACCACCAATACCACTTTTTTCTGTAATAGACAGCAGTCGCTTTTTGCGGAACATCCTTCATTTCCTGGTAATACGGCTCTGGGTTGTGATTTACCCACACCACATTTACAGGCTCAAGTTCCTTCGGCAACCGAACAGACGCGGGAATCCATGGGGTGAACTTCTTACAGCAGGGGTAGCCGACGATCTCACAACAATCCTTGTTCCCGTAGACAATATTCCCGTCTATATCGTAGTCAAAATGACCGCACATGGTGCAAATGAACATTTCGGCAGCCTGCCACTGCTTCTGAAGATAAACGATGTGTTTCTCGCTCTCCTGGAACCGCACCACCGGAACGGCGTCCACGGTTTGCGTGATTTGCTGATTTTTTAGCGCCGATATAGCTATATTAAGCGCCTTATTAACGCCCTTTGTAAACATTCCGGTGTTTTTGACTCTTTGCTCCGCTAAAAAGCGGATAAAAGCATCCGCATCAATCAGCCGCATTTTCCGCACCTCCTGGATTAACACAGCACCTTTCCGAAATGTAGAACCCGTACCCAGGGCGCAAAACACGCTCCACGGGGATTCCAAACAACGTTACCGTTGCCTTTCCGTTCTGCCCCCTAATCAAGGCAACTTCCCTTGTGGCTTCCGTGACTACATCATACGCCCCACGTTCCAACAGAATGGCCCCTGGATCATGACCAATTCGTTCTTTGTACAAAAGCACCGCCACTTGAATAGTGGTCAGTAACCGGTTATTCAGAGTCATTTTCCTTTTCCTCCATTTCCAGAAACGCCCTCCACCCACTCCGGGCGGGGTGCTACGTTGGCGTGAAATGTCTCACGATCCCGGTGCAGCACATTCGGTGCAAAACAGTAGTAGCACCTGTGGGGACAGCCATGGCTATCCTCCACTGGCGAGCGGAGCCAGCTTAAAATATTATCGAAGCAGGTCATGTCCCCACAGTTCACGCAGTTATTCACTAGCCAGCAGTCTTCACATTGCAGATACGTTGCCACAAAGTTAGCCAACTCATCATCCGTCATCGTCCGGATTTTATCTCCGTTTGTCATATTGCATTTCCTTTCTGCGTTATTTGCTCCCCCTCCGGGAGTCCTTCAAATTTCATCCCGCCAGCTAGTTCCGCTACAAAGCTTTTTACTGCACCGGGCAGTTTTTGAAAATCGTTTTCCCTCTTTTGGCAAACCTGGAAGGATCGCTGGAAATTCGAGGATACCACGGACTGCACCGTCTCAGCGTCCATCAGCGCCCATTCCTTGAGCTGGGCGGGGCTTCCCACCGTCCGCTGTACCGCCGGAGGGAGCTTTTGAAATTCTTCCGCAGCACCGTACATGCTGTTTTGCAAGGCCTTTGCGACCAACCCCCATGCCTCCATCTGGGTCATCTGCTGAGGCGACTGCATCCGATGAAGCATATCTTTCAGCTGGCCGATGGTGGGCATAAAGCCGCCGGTATCCGTCGCTATGTACGCCTTTGCAGCGGCGGCGACGGCCTCAAATGGCTCTTCGGCGAACATGTCCGCCCAAAGATTGATTTTCACGTTTGCCGCTTCTTTGGACATCCCCCGGAAAGAATCTGGATAATTCGCCTGTAAAAGCGTGAGAATCTGGTACGCTTCCTGTTTATCCATTCCCAAATTCCTCCCTGTACATTTCTGCCAGACGGTCAACGCCGCTGGTATAGCCGCCCGGCTTCTGGTTTGCCGTAGGTCTAGCCGAATTCTGCTCCCTGGAGAGCCAGGAGTTGACAAAGCGCATGATCCCGGCTTTTGTTTTCCTGTTTTTGGGATTTGCCAGAAGCCAACCACGCATATTTCGTAGCTGCTGCTCCACGTCCACGGCAGGATACAGACCGGACAACTCGGCAACCGTCTCCACGGAAATCTCAAAATCCGTTCCGTCAACCAGCGGAAGCACCGCCGCAGGCGAAGGGCTGCTCGGCAGCTCTGCGCAAACATTCTCTATCTCTTTCTCTACCTCATTCTCTACCTCTATCTCTTTCTCTTTCTTGCTTGCGGTTTCCCCTTGCTTGCCGTTTGCTTCCGGTTTGCTTCCGGTTTGCTTAGCGTTTGCTTCCGGTTTGCTTCCGCCTTTCTTGCCGCTTTCAGAGCGTTCCTTGGCTTTGTCAAGCACAGGCCGAAGCAACTCAAAAGCGATCGCCACGGCATCGGAAGCGGATTCTAAATCAGGCTCTTCCTGATACAGAGCATAGGCGCAGATCATGTCGTAGGCATCCGCTTTGTCCGCTTTCTTCTTGATCCGGCTGACCGCCTTGAAAAAGCTTTCGTAAAATGTGAATTGTGTGCGCTGCACTCTCTCACCACCTTATCCTTCTTCGTCATCCGCTTTATCGGCTTCTTTGTGCTGGTGTAAAAATACAATCTTGCTTCTGTATGGGTCTGCGTTTTCCCTGAGCCATTCCATGGCGGTTTCCAGGCTCATGTGAGACGCTTTCACGCGTTCCTCGTATGAGAACACCCCTTTTTCCGTTTTTGCCGCCACACGCCGCTCCATGCCCTCCTGGGTGTAATTGGCTTCAATCATGTACAAGTCAAGCCCTGGTGCGGCAATGGGAATGTGGTGGGTGTCCGTGGCGTACATGGCCGTCCCCGGTTCCTCGCCGCCGCTTACGTTTACGATCCACCCAACGTTCGGCACATCGTGAAGCAAATGGAAAGAGGACATTGTAATGTCCGTCCCGGTCAGAAAATCGTGGGTCTTCCCCGGCTCATCCTCCGGCCGAACCAGCAGAATCTTGTCCAGCGGAACCCTGGCCTGGGTCACAAGCGGGGTTATCAGATTCGCCGAGCACACGAACCGCAGAAGCGGCCTTGTCTGGTTCAGCTTTCGGATGGTTCTGATGTTGAAATGATCTCCGTGAATGTGGGTCAGAAATACAAGCCGGATTCGGTTTGCGTAGGGCTTCAGCCGCTTCCAGGGAATCCCGCAATCGAAGAGGAGGAAGCCGTTCAAAAGAACGGCGTTCCCTTCCTTCCCGGAGCTGGAAATGATCTCACAGTTCATCCATGCTCACCTGCTTGCCGGTCTTTTTCTTGGAAGACGGAGCCGGGCTGTCCTCCGGTGTCGCCGGTTCCTCCGGCGTGTCCTCCGCCACCTTCGGCAGCTTGAAGTAGTCCTCCCGTTTGGCGGCTCCCTCCCGAAGGGCATTATAGATGCCAGCCAATGTCTGGCCGTCCATAGCCGTGAACACGTTCAGGGGATATCCGAAATACTGCTCGATGGACGAAAGCGGCACGGAAAAGTTTTTCTGGAAACGGTCGGTCATCTCCCTCAGCCGGTCGATGAGAGGCCGCTGCTCACCGCTCTGAAGCGTCTTGTTGCACCGAGCCACCGCAGCGTCTACCACGTCACCGGGGATGATATTCAGGATGCAGGCTCTCTTCCGCCGTGCGCCCTGGTTGGCTACCAGCTCATAAATGTCCCTGGGGTCGGTCAGAACCTTCATGCCGTTCTTTGTGGAAATCTGGTGCTTCACCGTGAAGATTTTACACTCTCTGGTGTTGGTCTCGATGTCCCAGCAGTAGGCCATGCAGGTAGATTCTCCCTCCTGCTGGGAAAGCTCTACCACGCCGCTCTGGATGTTGCCCCAGCTCTGGGCGATTGCCTCTGCCAGCCGGATAGATGGCCCCGTCACGTTTGTGCCGCCCTTGGGGTAGGAGTAGGTCGCCTTGGCGGCAAGCCCCTTCCGTTCGCAGGCTCTCATGATCCGGGACATTGCGGCGTTCTCGTCCCGCGGGAATCGCTTTGCCATGAAGACCGCCGCCTGTACCTCCTGGGCTTCCCTGGTAGAGAGCATATTGTTTGTGGGGGCGGAAGCGGATGCCGCCGCCATTTCCTGTGCCTGGTAAAGGCTCATTTCGTTACTCATTGTCGTCTTCCTCCTCGATGTTTACTAAGGTAATGCCAAGGGATAGGGCATAGGCCTTCATGGCCTTCAGGGCGGCCAGAGTGCCCGTTGCCCGGAATGCGGTGGTGTAGGTCTCTTCCTGGGGTTTCAGCTCAGGAGCGGCCTGTAGGAGCTTAGCCATGGCCTCCTGCTTCTTCTGCTCGAAGTCCTTCTGCTGGCTGACATAGGCCTTTGCCGCCGCCTGCTCCTGCTTTCGACGGGAGACCGTCAGCACCGCCTCGGAAAGCACCGGATATTTCCGGTATTCCGCCATGACCTCATCGGCGTTATCCATGCTTACGATGGTGTCCATGTCCTGCCGGACGGCGGCAATGCACTGGTCGATCTGCTCCATGACCTTTGTCAGGTCTTTCCGTCTGGCCATTGCCATATCCACCACGATCCCGCACCGGGAGAAGGGAATGAAGTCAATGCCCTTTGCCTGACAGGCTTCCGTGAAGTAGGCTTTCAGCGTATCCGTGCAGGCGGCTTTCAGCTTGTCCTGGTAGCCATCGATCCACCGCTTGAGCTTCTGATCCGCAGCGGTGTAGGGGGTTTTGATGTAGTCGTTGTATTTCTTCTCGGCGGCCTCGTAGGGAGCCATGACCATTTTCTTTGCAGTCTTCCGCTCCTGCTCCAGCCGGTCAAACTTCTTAGCCAGGTCTGCCCGGATGCCCTTCAGGTATTTCAGGCTCTCGTCGTTCACCGGAAGGCTGTCCACGTCCGCCGTCAGGGTTTCGATGCTTGCCCGGAAATTCGTCAGGTTCTCGGAGATCACCGGCGGTTGGGTGCAGACGATAGCGGGCAGCTCCGTTTCCTGACAGTCGCATTTCTCGCCGGGGTCTAACGCCGCCCCGCAGTCGGGGCACTGATTCAGATAGCTCACTTGGCATCCTCCTCAATTGGCTCTCGGTCAATTGCCAAACCGCCCTTATATGGGTAAGCCCGGTATGTTTCCCCCTCGGTCAGGTATTCAGACAGAGCTTTGCAGCATACCCTTCTGTAATTGTATTCATGACCTACTCTCCATCTTCTGCCATATTCGAGTGGAGGGGAAAACAAAATGTGTTTATCGCTTACCAGAATGTTCACCTTTTCCAGCTCTGTAACCGGTTGAGATGCCAGCGCGTTAAAGTTGAGCACATACGTCCTTTGGTATTTGTTGAAGGTGGCCGCCGGGAATGGGTGGCCATTCTTACGTTTAACACCCACATATTGGAATTCTTCGGTCTCGTCAATCTCGATGTCTTTCACCAACCTCTCGCCTCCTCGTTAAAAACGGTCATGTCCTCGATGCACCGGGGGCAATAGTAATCCTTCCGGTCGTTTTCTTCGATGCAAAGCACCATCGTTGTCTTTTTCGTAGGCTCCCTTGGCATCCCATTGGATGTCAATCTTGG
>OQVS01001399.1_pt1 | contig 16438 bp, 11 predicted proteins | sample 1691601 | NCBI WGS metagenome assembly OQVS01 (sample SAMN03418268, study PRJEB22391) | human gut metagenome | biome: human-gut; feature: organic feature; material: feces | host: Homo sapiens | place: Tanzania | collected 2013-01
CCCGCAACGGCGAAATGTGGCGTGAACGCTGTCCGCGGCTGCTGAAAAGATGCGCCTGCCTTGCTGATGAGAATACTCAGATCGCATTGCAGGTAGGCGACCTCATTCAGGGAGATTGCGGAAACGGAGATGTGCACAGAAAGATGCTCGACGATGTCATGAATGCGTTCAAGAAAGAGTTCGGCGGATTGCCGTTCGTGACGGTAGAGGGAAATCATGATGTGCGTGGAACTGATGCCAAGAAGGTATATCATGAGTATATGCCTAAAAGGATGTCAGAAGAACTCGGAACAGACATTGAAAAAACCACATTCTATTTCAATATTGGCCCCGATGCTTTTCTGGTATTGGACTTCAATCATCCTGATGACGCTGAAATAGAGAAAATGCTTCAGGAAACCCGCGGCGCCAGACACACCTTCATCATTACACACGGACCGGTATTCCCTATGGACGAGCAGAGCTGCAGATGGTTTTTCCATGGAGGCGCAAACGAAAGTGAAACCGCTGCAAGACGTCATTTCAGAGCGGAGTTTGCCAAAAGGCGTGCGATTGTGCTGTGCGGACATTCTCATGCCACGACCCTTACAGAATGGAAAGGCGACGGCGGCATGATCACACAGATGGAGATGAGCAGTGTCTGGGCTAAGCCTGAGGCGGCGGAATACAAGGTCATAACTGAGGACCCGAAAGAATACGGAAGCCGCAGAATGGGCATGAAAACCATGCCGGACGGCTCTCCGATAAAGGATGAAAGCGCACTTTTCGAAGAATATCTTCCGGGCATAACCCGCTACATCCATTCCTACACTCCTGGTTCATTCAAATTGAATGTAGGCCCTAAGCACATAACTATAGACTTCTACGCCGGTGATTCCACCTTTAAGACCCGGACGTTCGAACTGCGATAACAACAATACACAACATACACCTAATAACTAAAACAATCAGTAATGAGAAAAAAGCAATGTCTGATTATCGTTCTCGCTTCGCTTGTACTCCTCGGAGTAGCATCTTGCGAAGAGAAAATGGTTTTCCAACTCGCCGATGACCCCGGGTACGTGAAAGATCCCGTTGTCGGTATCAGAGCACTTGACGGTGACAGATGGATTGAAGGTTCTGTCGATCAGGAAAACAGGACTGTCAGTTTTGAATTCCACACCGCAGCCTCTCTGGACAATGTCCTTTGCGACATTGAACTGAACAAGGATTGGGCAAGGATGGTAAGTCCTGCCCAGACCAGACTGACAGCAAATCTGAAATCAGGTTTCAAGATCACTGTCAATGATGGTGTGGACGATATCGCCTACACGCTTACGGCCTCCATGTTCCAGCAGATCAAGGAGGTGAAGGCGACACTCGGCTCAGAGACCGTCAGCCTTTCATTGTCCGACAATACTTACATCGGCTCTTTCCCGTCCGCCTATCTGGCTTCAGAAGTCAAGGGTGTCAATGTCGAGGTGGTGACCAATGACGATGTCGAACTGGTGACCGACCCGAATGCGCTGAAGAACCTTGACTTTTCGGAAGGCAATGGCGTGGAGTTCGTCATCCTCGACAAGACCGTGGGCAAGAAGAAATCCTTCACCGTCTATGCTACACCTTCCGATGTTGCGAAATTCGACGAAGGCTGGACAGAGGTTACCAAGAAATGGAGCACCCAGTATGGTGTCAATTTCGGAAACGTGCGTCTGTACCAGACCTCAAACCTTATGGGCAGAAGCGGCAATCCGGCCTATGCTCTTACGATTCCTGCCGGTTATGTCAATATGAAGGTAGCAGAAAAGAGTGTCGTAGGGAATGACAATATCAGAATCTCCGCAGTGCAGAGAAACAACAGGGATTTCGTTTTCTTCCTTCCTGAGGCAGGCCCGGCTGTATGGCATACAGACGGAAGTTCTTCTACTGGCAATCTGGAGTACTACAGCCCGTTGGCCTATGGCCCGGACGATAAAGGTGTGACCAGAGTCCTGCGCAATGATGGCTTCGGCGGCAAAAATAAAGCCTACGCCCCTGCTATGGGCATAAAGGACGGAAAGGTTTCCATCAAGCCTGCCGGTGCTGTTGACGGACAGCTGTATTCTTATACGGACGCCCTCGGCAACGGTCAGGAAGCGTGGGCAGTGGAAAGTGCGTTCGGCGGTTACTTCCAGATATGCAGAAACGGAGAAACGCTCATTTCCGGCGATGCGGAGAAATTCTACACAGTCTATGACTCCGAGTGGCGCAAGTTCGGTGCGCAGATGACATGCTTCCTTACCCCGGACTGGGGCAAGTCAGTGCCTGTGACTGAGTACGACATGCTGCATACAGGACGTATCGGTGTCGGTTGCACAGCAGACGGCGCCCTTGTAGTGCTCGTTTCCGAAAAGTATGTGAACACCCACAACCAGGGCCAGCATACCGACAACGGAAAGAATGGTGACGGCGGTGACAATAAAGGCCTGACACTCTATGAACTGGCTTCTGTGATGACCAGTCTCGGATGTAGTGATGCCATGACAGTTGAAGACTACAACTGGTCGCATATCGTCCTCCAGGATGGCACTGACAGAGGCAAAGACCTTTTCTGGACAAACAACAGATGGTACATCACCAGCACCAATGCCAACTATGGCAACATAAAGCCGGAGTCTTCGGAGCACGTCAACCTCGTTGTCGCATGTTTTAAGTAGAAGAAAAATGAAGAAAATAAAATTTATACTTACGATATTGCTGGCGACGATAGTTGCCGGCAGCGCTTTCGCTCAGAACCGCACGGTCAGCGGTACAGTGAAAGACTCAAACGGCGAGCCCGTCGTCGGTGCGGCTGTCATTGTCCCGAAGTCCACAATCGGTGCTTCCACTGACATTGACGGTAAGTTTGCACTCTCTGTCCCGGAAAAGACACTTTCCCTCGAAGTGAACATGATCGGCTATGCTACAGCTACGGTTACCTTGGGGACAGCTTCAAGCTATGAGGTCGTGCTCAGGGACGATACCACTTATCTCGATGAAGTAGTGGTCGTCGGATATGGTGTCCAGAAGAAGATCAATGTAACCGGAAGTGTGTCTTCCGTCAATTTTACTTCGGAAAGTGTCAAGTCACGCCCGATGTTCAATGCCACTCAGGCCCTTTCCGGCACGATGCCGGGCCTTCAGGTGATGCAGGGCTCAGGTAATCCTTACGAGGAAGACTTCTCGATGCTTGTCCGTGGTACAGGTACCCTCAATTCTGCCGGACCTCTTGTCCTTGTGGACGGTATGGAGCAGGGTGTGGGCAATGTGAACCCTTCTGATATTGCTTCCATCAATGTGCTGAAAGATGCCGCGTCATGTGCAATCTACGGTAACAGGGGTGCGAACGGTGTCATCCTCATCACCACAAAGAACGGCTCCTCTTCCGACGGCAAGGCTGAAATCAGCTATGACTTGACTCTTTCGTATGACGAACCGTTCAAGGTCATCCATACAGTGTCGGATATGGCTACGTACATGCGCCTCTACAACGAGTCCTGTACGAATATCGGCGGAGTGGCCCAGTTCTCCCAGGGTGTGATAGACGAGTGGCTGAAGGCAAAGGAAAACCCATGGGGACGTGCTGAGTCCGGTTACTACAACTATATGGCATATCCTAACACGGACTGGTGGGATGTGATCTACAAGAACAAGATTATGCAGAAGCACACGCTTTCTGCAAGCGGCAAGGTAAAATCGATGGGCTACAATGTGTCGCTCTCATACATTGACAATCCGGGTATCATCGACAATACCGGTTACAAGCGCTATTTCGGCAGGGTGAATGTCTATGGACAGATAACTGACTGGCTCAAGATAGGTGCCCGCATCTGGGGCTACAATACCGATCAGGAAAGCAGCAATGTCGGTTCCCTCTATTCGCTTGACACTCAGAAGATGACTCCGGACATTTATCCGTATTCGAAGTCTCTCGACCTCTATGGCGGTCCGCAGGCTTATGGACAGGATCCTCAGTCTCACAACCCTCTCGTGGATATGAACTCATCCAGAGGCTATACCAAGAACACCCAGATCTTTTCAGACTGGTATGCGCAGGTGAAGTTCCTCAAGTATTTCAACTGGAACACTGACCTTTACTACAAGGACTATCGCCAGGAGGAACAGAGCGTGAACACCGGTATCGGCAAGTATGACTTCCAGAATGATACCTATGTGATTGCCCCTGCAGATCCGTCCGAACTGTATTCCTACATGTACAACAAGAGGGAGAATTTCGTGAAGCTGTCTTCAGTGCTCAATTACAACCAGACTGTAGGCAAACATGACATTGCGGCCATGGTCGGTTACGAGATGAGCCACTTCAAGTATCGTGATTTCAGCGCTACGAAACGTGGCCTTCAGGATGTTTCAGTAGGAGATCTCAATGCCGTGGCAACTCCTTATGCCTCTGGCGGTTACGGTACCGAGTATGCGTCCCGTTCTTTCTTCGGTCGTGTGAATTACGCATTCGCAGGCAAATACCTTTTCGAGGCGAACCTCCGCGCAGATGCTTCTTCGCGTTTCGCTCCTGAATACAGATGGGGATTTTTCCCTTCAGTGTCAGCAGGATGGCGTATCAGTGACGAGCCTTGGCTCAAGAACGCGCACATTTTCGACAATCTCAAGGTGCGTGCGTCATGGGGCCGTCTTGGAAACAACTCCATCGGCAACTACGACTGGCAGTCCACATACGGAACCACCAATTACGTTTTCGGTACGGACGACATAACAAACGGTATCTCAATCACTTCCATCAAGAACTATGCATTGACTTGGGAAACCACATCCGTAGCTGATGTCGGAATCGATTTCGGCGTGTTCAAGAACAGGCTCACCGGTACCGTGGACTATTACGACAAGGTCACAAACGGCATTCTCTACACACCGTCCATGTATATGGTGATGGGTAATGCCAGCGCTCCTAGACAGAATATCGCGGCCGTGACCAACAGGGGAGTCGAGGTCGAACTCGGATGGAGAGACACCGTAGGAGATTTCTATTACAATATCAGCGGTAACGTGACCTACAACAAGAACAGGGTGAGCCGTTACAAAGGCAAACTCAAACAGGGATGGGAAACTGACGCTGAAGGCAACCGTGTATGGAAGACCAATATCGGAGACGTTTCCACAGGCGGTTCCACAAGAGTTGTCGAAGGACACATGATAGATGAATACTACATGATGGATACCTACAAGGGTTCCGGCAAGTATTGGAATGCAGACGGCACTCCTGATATCAACGGAGGTCCTGTGGACGGTATGATCCGCACCACCAATGATATGGAGTGGCTCCGCGCCATGATGGATGCAGGATATTCATTCTACCCTCAGCAGGGCATCGGCAAGCAGAAGATCTGGTATGGTGAGTACATTTATGCGGATGCAAACGGAGACGGACTCTACGGAAACTCATATGATGCTGTATTCCAGAATGTTTCCACGACTCCGAAGGTCAATTTCGGTCTGCAGTTCTCTGCCGGATGGAAAGGCATTGACTTTTCTATGAGCTGGGCAGGCGCAGCAGGGTTCTCGCTGTATTATTACAGACAGGCCAGCAACTCTTCCAACACCATCTACGGTTACGCCATTCCTGAATCAGTGGCAAAAGACCACTATTTCTTCGATCCGAAGAATCCGGATGATCCGCGTACCAACATCAATTCCAAGCAGCCTCGTCTTGTCAACCTGACATCCTGCCAGTCAGATGAGACATCCTCCCTGCATCTGTGCAAGGGAGACTACCTGAAGCTAAAGAATTTCACGCTCGGATACACACTTCCTGAGAGGATCACGAAGAAAATCCTTCTTCAGAAAGTCAGAATATATGTCAGCGGAGAGAATCTTTTCGCAATCACCCAATTCCCGGGCATGGACCCTGAAATGCGTTCTACAGCCGGTTACTCAACCATGCGCCAGTATGCGGGCGGTCTGAACATAACCTTCTAATATGTATTGAAAAGATGAAAAAAGTTTTATTGATATTCACATTTGCCGCCTTTTGCTTCGCATCTTGCCAGTCACTTGATCTGGAAAGTACCTATCAGGTGGGTTCGTCCAATGTATGGAACAAGGCGACTCTTGCCCGTCAGGCCGTGAACGGAGTGTACAACGAACTGTATGTCCGTGCCTCCGCTTCGGACAGCGAGAACAACTGGAAAGTAATGAACGAGGCATATTCTTCCGTGATGGACACGGACAAGAACTGGTATCACAACCAGAAAGTCTGCTATGGTGACGGAACGCCGTCAAGCAGCGTGTTCTCGAACATGTACAAGTACTATTATACCTTCATCTTCCGCGCAAACGATATCATCAGCCACATTGACAAGGTGCCTGACATGACCGCTGAAGAAAAGGGCAAACTCAAGGCTGAGGCCAAGTTCTTCAGGGCATTCGGGTATTTTAACCTCAATGTCCTCTACCGTGGAGTTCCTCTTTATCTGGAATACATAGAGAATGCGACCAACGCCACCCGTCCGCGTTCGTCTGAACAGGATGTGTGGAATGCTGTCATTCAGGACCTTACGGATTGCGTTGAAGAAAAGAATCTTCCTGACCGCTACACTGCCGGCTCGTCTGATTACGGACGTGTAAGCAGGGCTGTTGCTCTTGCGTATAGAGGCCAGGCCTACCAGTTTCTCGCTGCCCGCGGAGAAGGAGACAAGGCCCAGTACTGGCAGTTGGCATTGGACGATTTCGAGGCTCTTGAACCGATGGGATTCGCACTCTACAAGGGTGCAGGTGACGACAGCTTCAAGCAGCTCCTCAAGCCGGCCAATGAACAGTGTGACGAGATGATTTTCTCAATCAGGATGACCCAGAAGGACGGAATGGGAAACAACCGTGCAGTCCTGTTCGGAAACCGTTGTACTGGAGTGACAAGCGGTGCGTGGAACAACTATCTTCCTAATCCTGCCTTTGTGGAGTCATTCGAGAATGCTGACGGCAGCAAGTTCAATTGGGAGGATTATTGCCCGGGCTGGAATGATATGACTCCGGAGCAGCGTTCTGTATTCTTCCTCCGCAACGAGATGTCAACCGGCGAGATAGCAAACATGACTGCGTACGGAGCCGACATGAGCAAGTACGAGCCTCACAAGAACGAGAACCGTATCAAGGCGGCTTACGACAATCGTGACCCTCGTCTCAAGATGTCTGTAATTACCCCATATTCAGAGTATTACGGCGGTATCTCCGGTGTCCCTTACACCTTTACCCTCAGATGGCCATACCGTTCTGACGGCGCTTCTTCACGCGACATCCGTACTGACACGAACTCCATGTTCTACTATCTGTGGAGAAAATATGTTCCGGAAGGAATCGAGAATACTATCCGCTGGGTGTACGAGGAAGACCTTATCCTCTGCCGCTACGCCGAGATTCTTCTCCGCAGGGCCGAGTGTCTCAATGAACTGAACCGCACTGACGAGGCCGTGGAAATGGTCAATGAAGTCCGTTCCCGTGCTAAACATATCCTTCTCAATACCAATGAGTTCACGCAAGTGAAAGGTCAGGAAGACATGCGTGAGCGTATCCGCAACGAGTTCTACTGGGAACTCGCCGGAGAGGACAGCATGTATTACAATGAACTCCGTTGGGGAACATGGCTGGACAAGAAGTTCCGTGACCATTCATCCGGCCAGAACGGAGAGATGAACACCAACGGACTTATGCAGATCTGGGGTACAAAGACCTATACTTGGTACTTCCTCGGGGATTACGTCCAGACCTGGCCTATTCCGGCAAAGGAGCGTGAGATGAATCCGAGCCTGGTCCAGAACGAAGGTTGGAGAGACTAATCATATAATGTCAATACAATGAACAGAATATTATATACAATAGCGACAGTCGCCGCGCTTGCGTCACTGTCATCATGTCATGAGAAAATCATCGATGAGCGTCCTGTAAAACCGGACAACGGCGCGGACGGCTTCATGACCACGACGTACATGAACCCGGTGATCAGAAACAATGCCCCTGACCCGTCAGTTTTCGATGACAGGGAGAGGACCGGATATTTCTATGCCTACAGCACCCAGAACGGCGTGAGCGGCACTTCCGACGTGGTTTACCTGCCTGTTTACCGTTCCAAGGATATGGTGAACTGGGAACTCGTAGGAAATGCATTCGGCGGAATGGAAAGACCTCAGTGGGTCCCTGACACCAGAATCTGGGCACCGGACATTGAATATATAGACGGGCGCTACTGCCTCTACTATGCCGAAGGACATTGGGACGATCCTAAAAGGAGCGCCTGCGGTGTAGCGGTCTCCAACAGTCCGACAGGCCCGTTCACTTGGACCAATGTCAAGGATATCAATCCGTTGGCCGATCCGAACGGCAAACTCGTGGACTATGCGTCCCAGCACGTTTCGAACTCCATTGACCCGGATGTCATCCGCGACGAAGTCACCGGTGACTATTACCTTTTCTGGGGAAGTTTCGGAAGCGATTCCGGAATATGGGCGATCCAGCTTACCTCCGACGGTCTTGCAATCGCGCCCGGCGCGGAGAAGGTCTTCATTGCCTATGATCTGGAAGGTACCTATGTCCACTACAAGAACGGCTATTACTACTGTTTCGGCTCGAAGGGATCATGCTGTGAGGGTGCGAACAGTACCTACCATGTCGTCGTAGGCCGCTCGAAGAATGTGCTCGGCCCGTATGAAGGCAAGGACGGCAATCTCATGTCCACCAGGAACTCCGCTTTCGACAGCGAGGCCAATACGATTCTCAGCGGTCCTGCTTCTGGTTATTTCGCCGGTACCGGACACAATGCCGGAATCGTCACTGATGACAAAGGCAAGGACTGGATGTGCTATCACAATTACTGGGCAGGCAACAAGTACAATGGCCGCTGCATGTCAATGGACGAAATCGTCTGGGGTGACGGCTGGCCATCTACCAAGACCGGATTCCCGTCAGAGGCGAAGGCTGCCGGTCCTACATGGAAGATCGCTGAAACCAAATCAGGTCCTGTACAGACAGACAATTTCGCATCAGGCTCACTCATTGAAACGGGTGATTCTTGCGGATGCCGCAACACCTGGAAATATTCCCAGGAAAATGAAAACAAATACGAAATAAAGATATTCTATGAATAATATTGTCAAACTGTCCGCTTTGATGCTGGCAACCATTTCAATATTTGCTTGTGAAAGAGAGGTTTCTGCCCCTACACCGAACGCAAGGCCTGAGAAAGGAGACGCAAAGGTGGACACGGTTCTTGTTGAAACCACCTTTCAGGCGAGACTCGGGGCTTCGCGTTCTTCCGTATGGAACGGTGATGTGCTTGTCTATGACAATGTCGCAACTCACGAAGCCAATGTTTTCAAGCCAGGTTCTGTGGATGGCCTGAGAGCAGAACTCACCGGTCAGTCCTATGATCCGTGTGACATGTATTATGCACTTTATCCATCGACAGCGTTCGATGCTTTCTCAGAAGGCAAGGCTACCCGCACTGTTCCTGCTGAGCAGAAGGCGTACCTGATTGCTGACGGCACGGAATTGCCGGCCGTTCCACAAGTGGCTTTCGCACAGGCTCTTGAGACTTCTCTCATCTTCAATCCTGTTGCATCCTATCTTAATTTCAATATGCTTGCCGAGGATGTCGAATCCCTCAAGCTCACCAGCATTGACAAGAAAACAATTGCCGGGACTGCGACAGTAGATGTTTACAGTAGGGATGTCACTGCCGGCGGGGATGCCGAGAGCATCAGTATCACTCCGCAGGAGGGGGATGTGTTCACGAATGCCCTCTATAGCATTGAGATCCTTCCTGGCGTATATGAGCAGGGATTCGTGGTGGACATTACCTTCAAGGGAGGCGCGGCTTTCAGCAACACCTTCAGTTCTCCGCTGACTGTAAATCCGGGTGAAGTCGTCATGTTGGGCAATGTGTTCAGCCCGAAAGTTACAGCGCCGGTTCTGAAAAATGCTGTCGCTGCCTTCACTGATGCGCATCTTTCATGGGATGCCATCGAAAGTGCCGACGGCTACAAGGTTTATGTCAATGACATACTTGCCGGTGATGTCAATGAATGCAGCTTCACGGCAAAGGGGCTTCAGCAAGGCGCAGAATGCCGTATTAAAGTTGAGGCTTACAATGCATATTCATCCGCTTCCTCAACCGTGGACCTGAAGACCAAGGGCCTGCGCAAGAGTGATGTCAGCACGGGTACCACATTCCTCTGCATTGACTGGGATGCCGTTTGCAGAAACGGAATTACAGGTTATGACCAGGCATACCAGGTTCAGATTTTCGAGGACGAGGCCTGCACCAAGCCGGTTTATGACTTCGTGCCTTATGACGGACAGAAGATGATAAATCCATGTTTCGGCAACAGCTCATACTTCGGCCATACGTCACAGCTTCAGGACGGACTCGAGTGTGTCAATTACCTTACTCCTACCAGAGTGTCCATCGGAGGCCTTTATCCGGCTACCACTTACTACGTGCGCATAAGGACACTCAATTCGATATCCATGAAGAATGGGTTGGGCAAGGCTAACGTGACATTGACAAATTCATTCGGCACATCAGAATGGTCGCAGCCTGTCGCTATGGCAACTGACAATGAGAGAACTCCGGATGAGAGGACCGTGTTCTATACCGGTTTCAATGATTTCTGCGTACAGTCAGACTACAAGGCCTGGGCGCCTGGCGCAGTTCCTGCCGGAAGCATCGCAGGTACGGCTCTTGGAGGATGTTGGATTCCATGGAATCATCCTAATCGCAACAAGTCCATCGGTTTTGCCTTCTATCCTCACGGAGAAGGTCAGCACCAGACCAATACTTGGAATCTCACGTCAGACGGCAAGCATGTGGACGGTACTTCAGGCAATAATACAGGCGGTTATCTGATAGGTCGTGCCAAAGGCTCTGTCAATGCGATTACCGGTGATGTCGCAGGCTGGATCTTCGGCCGCTGGGCACGTCCGTTCATGGGAATGGTCGGCCTGGACGGTGCCGACAATGGTTCGACAATAGTCTGCACTCCGGTGATTCCTTCCGGCAGAGTTGATGCGGCCGGTTCGGAATGTACGATTACATTCTCTGCAGTCGCCCGTGTGCGTCCTCAGGACAATTTCTCCGGCACGCTTCAGGTCAATGTATGGCATGCGGAAAGCAAGAAATGGGAGACCATAGGAATCGTTTCGTCCGAGGCTTTGCTTCCGTTCACTCCTGGTGCTTCAGAGTCAGAATACAAATGTGACTTCACGGGACACGTGCATACATTCAAGACTACACTCAAGCCGGGTGATGCGGTAGAACTCCGCACAACCAAGAGAGGTATCATTCTCGTAGATGATTTTACTGTGGTCAGAGGCAACAACATAGACGGAGTCTCCAGAGGAGAAATCAACTGGTAAACCATTCTGTCAAACATCAATAAGATAGAAATGAACAAACGTATAACAAATATCCTGAGCGCTGCTGCATTGCTGCTGGGCGCTTTCTCCTGCAGCCGGGAAATCGAGCCTGTTGAAAACGGCAGGCCTGATCCCGAAGCCCTTGTCTTCAAGTGCTCGTTGGAAGAAACGAAAACTGTCTATGACGGCGTTGTCACTGTCTCCTGGAGCAAGGGTGATGTCGTGAAGGTTTTCGATGCCTCCGGCGCAAGCGACTCTTTCACCATTGAAGCTCAATGCAATGACTTCGAGTTCGCTACAAAGAATCTGGGTGCAGGTCCGTATTATTCCATCGCCGGCCCTAAAGCTGTGGTTGATGCCGTAGTCTTCAATTCCGGTGAAAAACAGATGTCTTTCCCGATGGGAAACAGTTTCGACGGTAGTTTCGCCTCATCAGACATTCTGGTAAGTATGACTCCTGACACGGAACTCCGCTATCATCATGTCCTGGGCTTCATCGAGTTTGAACTTGCAAAGGCCAGGAAAGTCGAATTTACCGGAACCGGTGTTTGCGCAGAGTCCCTCAGCCTCACTTTTGACGCAGAAGGCAAGTGGTCTCTGAAAAGTCTGAAACCTTCTGACAAAATCACCATAAATACCACAGCAGGCGGTACTTACTACATTCCTGTCATACCTCAGACATTCGGAAACGGATTCTCATTCAAGACCATCGATGCCAATGATGTCGTGTTCGAGAAATCCACATCCAAGTCCAACACCGTTGCAGCAGGACAGGTTCTTGCTGCCGGCCGCCTCGGTTCTGAATATGAGGTGGATGAGGAAGGCCGCGTGACAGTGAAGACGTCCGAGCAGGGCTATCTGGAGGTGTATTATGCCAACAAGAAAAACAGCAAGTGCGTGATTCTCTATCCTGGAGGCGGCTATGCTGTACATCATGCGGGCGGTATTGCCAGCGTGATTGAGGACTTCCGCGGCTCTGACGTCACCCTTATCGTGGACTACTTCACCCTTCCGAACAAGGGCCTGCTCAGGGACCGTTCTCTCGAGGATGCCAATGCGGCGCTCGACCTGGCCTTGAAGAACAAGGCTTTGTGGGGAGGATATGAGAAGGTCGGTCTTATCGGCAACTCTGCGGGCGGACATCTCGCAGGATACATCGGTCAGACCCGACATGAAGACGTTGATTTCCAGATACTCATCTATCCTGTCGTGACACTTACACCGGGCAAGACCCATGCGGGAACATTGCTCTACTGGCTCGGCAGCGATCCTTCACAGGAGGAAATCGACAAATACTGCAATGAAAAGCACGTGTCCCTGGATACGCCTCCGACCTATGTTTCCTACAGTACTGGAGACTCTACAGTTCCTCAGGAATACAACGGCAAGGCTATGGGGGATGCGCTCCGTGCCATAAATCATCCTAACTATGAGGTGCATGTCTATAACGACAACTCCCACGCGACCGGAAACTGGCCGGACTGGCCAGACGCCCTTTTCAATTGGCTTGACAAACTTGACAACCCGGTTGTAGCTCCTCAGGAGAAGACCATCTCTACTGCACAGCAGTTCAAGGATTTCCTTGCCGGTGCAAAGGATGCCAATGCTTCCGACCAATTCAAGCTTGACGCCGACATTGACCTTACAGGCGTGTCCTACGCTTCAGCGGAATCTTTCTCCGGCACATTTGACGGTCAGAATCACAAGATCTCCGGCATCAATACTGATGTGCCTATGTTCGCGACCCTCAGTGGAATCGTGAAGAACGTCACTCTGGAAGGAAATGCCACCATCCCGGCTGATGCGGTGACCTTCGGTGTGCTCGCTTCATCCTCTGCGTCAGCTACCGTGACGAATGTGACCAACCGTGTCAATGTGAAGATGGCGGAAGGTGCGGGAAATACCCCGCTGGTCAATGCCGGTAACCTGATTGGTCTTGCCGGGGCTTCAACGCTTGAGAACTGCACCAATTATGGTACATTGACGCTCAAAGCCTCCTCCTGCGTAGCAGAAAGCGCTCAGGACGGCATATTCGGCGGTTATGCCGGAGTCGTAGGCTCGCTGATGGGGTCAAGTCTCAACAACTGTGACAACCACGGAGTAATCACTGTCCAGCTTGACGACCACAAGACGGGCAATTACATGTCTGTCTGCGGTGTGACAGGATATGTCAAAGGTGGCGAAGTGCTCTCCTGTGACAATTTCGCTCCGGTTTCCTTTACCATCAGCACTGCCAATGTAGATCAGGGTGTAATCGTGGCCGGTGTCGTGGGCTTCAACAACAGTTCCGCGAAGATTACCAAATGCAACAATTCCGGAGCGGTTACATTCTTGGCTCCGAAGTATCCTTCAAAGCATCTCTGGATCGCCGGTGTGGCCGGTTCTACCAATGGTGCAGTGACCGACTGCACCAACTCCGCCAAAATCAAGGCGGACTGCGAAAAAGGCAATACCGTAGATGCGGCAGGAGTCGCAGGCCAGATGTACAATGCCATTTCAGGCTGCGGCAATACTGGTGCAGTTGAGGTCAATGTCGGAGAAGCAAACACTATCCAGGTCGGCGGCGTTGCTGCCATTGCCAATAGTTCTGTGGACAAATGCACGAACAACGCCCCAGTGACCTATGTCGGCACCAAGAGCGGTGTGGTCTATGTCTGCGGAGTGGTCGGCTATGACCAGTCCGGTTCCGTCACCAATATTGAAAACGGCTTGGACGGTGATGTAAGCATCACTTGCGGCACAGTCAAAAACTGCTGGTGCGGAGGTGCATTCTCAGGCTTCTGGAAGAGCGGAGGAAATGTAAAGAATGCAGGTGACCTGACCATCAAACTTGACAACAATACCGGCAATTTCCTGGCAGGAGGCGCGGTCGGATTCGCGATCAATTCCGGTACGGTGGTAAGCGGAGAAGTTTCCAACTCCGGTAAAGTTACTGTTACTCTCAACGCCCTCGGAAACACGTCGGCAAGTGCTGTCGGAGGTGCAATCGCAGCCAGATGGTCTGCCGCCTCAATTAAGGCCACCCTGACCAATACCGGCTCTGCAACCTGCAGCCTTTCAGGTGTTTACGTTACAGACCAGGAAATGAAAGTCATATAGTGATTAGACTGGACACAACTTTTACTGACCACGTGGCAGCGGCAAGTCCGCTGCCACATTTTTTTTCGTGTCCGTTCATGTGTTAATATTTAATTTTGTATTTTTGTATACTTTTGCGTATGAGAACGGATCTATGCAACATGAAGTCTTAAGTTCCTACTTGAGCGGTCAGTAGTGTTGATGGGTCCTTTCTTTGTTTGTGGTAGTTCCTTATCTGAGTTTTGGGTCATGGGGAAAACCCTGGCTCAACGTAAAATCCCGGTTGATTTGCATATCTTAGTGCGTACTTTGTACCGCATAAAACGTTTTTTTGGGAACGAAATTGACAAGGCATCATCAGATGCCGTGCTGGACATCCTCTTGTCGGTGGATATCTGAGCAGCGGCATAGCCTGCGGCGAATTGCGAAGCACCTGAGCAAAGCGGGCATTTGCCGCTGCCGGCGTGATTTCGTGACACGATTTCTTCAGAAGAACCTTGTCTCTATCTGAGTGATTGCCTATGACGTGAACTTCATAGAGGATAGAAAGAGCGTCGCCATAGGTGATTACTGAACCAATGAGTATCCAGACGAATCTAAGAATATCCAAGTAACAAACTGATATCCAATTGATTATATCGATTTGGAGTAGAATGTAAATATGCTCATCCCCCTGTTTTTTTATGGGAGTGAGCATATTGAGAAACAGGCTTAAACCCATATAATAATTTATAATTCAATAAGTTACAGGTTCTTTTGCAGCTTTGGCGATATGCTCATTGGTTCGGAAATACCACCGCAAGCAGATATAATAAAATTCGTAATAACCGGCGGAGACCCGCGGGTTGCCGGCTGCGGTGCCGTGTGTCAGGCAAAGATCTTGGCAAGCCTGGGGATATCCCTCGCGCCTCTGAACTGTGCCTTGAAAGCATTTACCTTGGCATTAAAGGACTCTGCAGATGCATTAGCGTAACGGTTGTCGAAGTAGTTCAGGATAGTCTGGTACTTATTCATAAACGTCTGTAATACCTTCAGTCCATTTGCTGTTATGCATCAGCAGCAAGTGCTTGGACAGGCAAGTCTCGTCAATGCTAAGATGAGTACCAATTTTCTCCGGGAAAAGAACTTACTCCTCCGCGGTGTCCCGCATCTCCCATTCCTCGAAACCGCTGATGTGTTGCTTATATTGACGTGCAAGAAGGTCGCCATCAGCACAATACATCTCACCGATTGTCTTAATGCTCAAGACTGTGGACTCGATGCGCTTCTTTAAAAAAAGACACAAACTCCTTCGTGAGCTGTGTTCCCTCAAATGCTATTGAATAGGTCTTTGTCAAGATCTCATTGGTCTCAGTATCAAGCCACTTGCGCCTGCGGACATGGAGATATACAGCATTGCCTCTGATTGGGTAATCCTGTATCTTCTTAGCTGCTGTGAATCCATTGAATACAACACGACGGGAAGAAAATTCTACAGGGATACTCTTCTTCTCGTCCAAATGTATATGTATCGCCTCTTCCTTTGGATAATGCTGTATCGATACGATGTCAAAGTTCTCAACGATGACTCCAGGAAAGATTGTCTCTAATAATGTCTTCGTTACCATACCCCAAAGGTAACAAGACTAATTTTATCAACCTACTTTTTACGTTAACCCCATCTAATGGCATCCATCAAGATCTGGGAATAGAGCCTTATTATCAAGAAGGTAATGCTGGAGAAGATTGCAGTAATAATCTGCCTTCTTTTGATAATAGTTCTGGATGTTATAGATCTCTTCTTGGCCAGATTCCTATCGTCCAGAGCATCCGAGAGAATGGCGATGCAGGCGAGCCTGCCGCCCTGTCGTCCCGCCCTGACGGTCTTGCTTTCCTTGACCTTGCAGAGAAGCTTGTGAAGGCGGTGAATATGCCGTAGTTACGGATGATGAGTTTTTGCGAATTTTGGTTCACAAAAACTTGCGTAATCCGAGCAGTTGCATTAAAT
>OQVS01001401.1_pt1 | contig 16435 bp, 15 predicted proteins | sample 1691601 | NCBI WGS metagenome assembly OQVS01 (sample SAMN03418268, study PRJEB22391) | human gut metagenome | biome: human-gut; feature: organic feature; material: feces | host: Homo sapiens | place: Tanzania | collected 2013-01
TCGCGCCAAACACCCTGAAATTTACGCGCGGATTAAAAATGCCACGAAAAAACCCTTTATGATAGATGATTTAATCCACGCCATCATCGACATAGCAGGCTTTGAAATTTCGGGCTTTGAGCCACGAAGAAGCCTTTTTAATGCTGAATTTAACGCAAACAGAAAAAGATTTGTAGGCAAAAAGGCTGAAATCAACTACGATGAAACGCTCAAAAATCAGCCAAGAGCGGAGTAAATCGAGTTTGCAGAGTAAATTTTGCGTGGCAAAAAGCGAATTTGTGAGTTTAAAAACAAAGGGCAAGATGAAGCTACAAAGGAATTTGAGTGCTAAAAGAGCAAAGCGTGAATTTAAGCCCTTTTAGGGCTTAAATTTAGCTTTTTAAAGGCGAAAATTTGCCCTTAAAAACTCAGCCCCACGCTAAAACGCACGGACTCCATTTTTTGACGCCGTCCGTAAAAATCGTTTGGGTTTTGAAACTCATACTCCACGCCCAAAGAAAAGGGCAAAATCGCTGGATTTACCCGAACGCCTGCATTAAAAGCTAGCGTGTCATCGTAGTATTTGTCGAAATTTGAGTAGTTTAAGCCCACATAAGGCGTGGCTGAAAGCACCACTAAATCGAGCTTATAGCCCGCTGAAACGCCCGCTTGCGTGTTTTTTAGGCTTTGCAAGCCGTCATTTATGCTCGTGTATTTAAATTGTGGGGCGACAATAAAATTTGAAACGCCCACCCACAAGCGCGCGTGAGCCGACCAGTCGTAGCGACTTTCGCCGTTTGTGCTAACCTTTTGCACGCCCGCGCCCACTTCTGGGCTTAACTCAAAGCCCCCAACACTAATGCCAAAGCTCAAAGAACAAAACGCAAACACGCTTACAACAAGTTTTTTCATCATTTTCCTTTCAAAAATTTAGCCTTATCATAGCAAAGTTGTGTTAATCAATCCGCCTTTTGACAAAGGCATAGCACAAAGCCGCTACAAAGCAGCACGCAGCCATCACAGAGCCTAAAAACACGGGCGAATTCGCATTTAAAACGCCCACGATAAAGCTCACAACGCCCGCAAAGGCAAACTGAGTCGTGCCAAGCACCGCAGACGCCGTGCCTGAATGATTGCTTGCAAAGCGCGCCATCGCAAGGGTGGTGATATTTGGCATTAAAAAGCCCAGCATTCCGATGATGAAAAACAAAGCGATTTCAAAAAACCAAAAATTTCCCACAAAAAACGCCGACACGACAAGCACAATGCTAAGCGCAAACATTGCCACAAAGGCTTTTGGCAAGATGACATAAGGGGAGTGCTTTAAAACAAGCCTTGCGTTAATGTTAGCAAAAAGCACGAAGCTAATCGCATTTACGCCAAACAAAACGCCATACTGCTGCTCGCTCAGCCCAAAAAAGCCTGTGAAAACAAAGCTCGAACCCGTGATATAAGCAAACATTGCGCCCATCGCCAAAGCCCCAGCCAGCGCGTAAAGCACGAAAAGTTTATCCAAAAGCACGGCTTTGTAGCTTTTTATGATTTCAGCGCGTGAGAATTTAACCCTGCCAACGCCTTTTGCACTCTCTTTTAGGGCAAAAACAAGCAAGAAAAGCAGCAAAATACCAAGCATAAACAGCACGAAAAAAATGCTTTGCCACGAGAAAAATTCAAGCAAAACCGAGCCAAAAGCAGGCGAAAGCATAGGCGCGAGCGAGCTTACTACCATCATCAGCGCGAAAATGCTTGCGGCTTCTTTAAGCTCAAACAAGTCATTTACTATGGCACGGGCGATGACAACGCCCGCACACCCGCCCAAAGCCTCAAAAAAGCGCAAAGCGATAAAAGCATACACAGAATCAACCAGCACACAGCTTAAAGACGAGAGCATAAAAAGCGCAATCCCCACATACAAGGGCTTTTTGCGCCCAAAAATATCGCTTAATGGTCCATAAATCAGCTGCCCCAAAGCAAAGGCGACAAAAAACGCCGCCAAAGAAAGCTGAGTGAGAAAGGGCGTAGTGGCGAAACTTTGCTGCACCTTGTGGAGCGCTGGCAAATACATATCGGTTGAAAGCGGCGCGATAGATGACATAAGCGCCAAAATGATGATGATTTTGAACTTTTCAAAGCCTTTGATTTGGGTGTGCTTTTGCATTTTTGTCCTTAAAATTTGAATTTTTTGCATTGTAATGAAAAAAATTTAATCATAAAGTAAATGAAAAGGGCAAAAATTTGAATTTTTTTGCTGAGATTTGGGATGAAATTCGCTGAATTTGCTTAAAATTCAAGTGCTTTTGCTGAATTAGTGCTTAAATTCAAGTTCATCGGTGTTGTATTTTAAAAGCGCGATAAATCGGTAAAAAATATGCACGAATTTAGAGTAAGGAATCATCACAAAGAGTGCTAAAATGGTGCTTAAATGAAAGTATAAAGCATAAGCTAAAAAAGCACTTTCCTTAAAGCACATCAAAACAAGTCCGCTAAAACTTGACAAAAAGAGCATTATAATGAAAGCATAATCCATACCTACGCTTTTTTCATCAATAAGCTCTTTATCAGCGATGAGTTTGAGCCACAAAAGCCCAGCCGTGCCAACACAAAGCATAATCCCACCGACAAAACCAAATAATTTTGGAGCTTGCGTGAAATCATAAGGCGCATTTAATCCTAAAAAATGCGTGTAAATCACGCCTAAATTCGTGGCGATAAAGCAAAACAAAAAGCCATACGCTGTAAGATGATGAAAGATTCGCCTTGTGTTGCTGCGTTTTATATTTGGATAGGTGCAACCCTCGCTTAAATGTCCGCCCAAATAACGAAGGCTTAGTGTATCTTTAACGCTTTGCCACAATGCACTTAAATTTACACCTTTAAGCGAAATCGCCCTTGCAAAGCGCACAAAACCCACACACAAAGCTACAAAACTCAATGCTCCCACTGCACTAAAAATGCCCACCATATAATCATAAGGCAAGATAGCAAAAAAGTTACCATTTGCCGCTAACGCAACACTTTCATCAAAGCCACTTGCTACAAAAAAGCCCAAAAAGAGTGCTACAAGTAAGATAATGCTCATAAAAAAGGCGTTTTTTTCAAAAGCCTTGCTTAAAAAGCCTAAAAAGGCGTATTTTTCATAGCTTTTTTGACGAATGGCTGCAAATTGTGCGGGGATAGAGACATTAAATTCGTGCGGAGGCGCGTATTGACAGTCATAAAAACACTCACTACACTGATGACATAAATTTGCTAAATAATCCATATCCTTTAAATCAAATTCACGCTTTTTTTCCATAGCAGGAAAGACAGCACAAAGCCCCTCACAGTAGCGACAAGAATTGCAAATGATACAAGATTGTAAGGCATTTTTGTAGCATTCTTGCTCGCCTTGCTTTAATTCTTTAAATTTTGCTAGCTTTAAAACAGCTCCATCGCCTATGGTTGTGTTGATTGTTTGCATTATATCCCCTTTATACACCTTGCGGCATTTTCGCCAGCAAGCTTACCAAAAACACTGCCTATACTCATACCAAAGCCCGCCACATAGCCTTGTGAAAGGATATTGCCAGCCATTATTTCCCCAGCGGCAAAAAGATTGCTAAAAGCTTCGCCGTTTTGCCCAAATATCCGAGCATCCTTGCCAACCTTAACTCCCATATAAGTAAAGGTTATGCCAGGGCGTAAAGGATAGCAGTAAAAGGGTGGAGTGTCGATTTTAAGCGCCCAGTGGGTTTTTTCGATTTCAAGTCCCTCAGTGCGACAGTCATCTTGTATAGTGTGGTTAAATGTGCCTTTGATTACTTTGGCATTGAACTCATCGATAGTTGCTTTTAAATTTGTGCTGTTAAGTCCTATATTTTGAGCTAATTCTTCAACGGTGCTTGCCACGATAGGCGGAAACAAAGAGGGCATATAGGCGTGCTGCACCTTTGAATCTGTTATAGAATAAGCAATTTGTCCATCTTGTTGTGCTACAAGTCTGCCCCAAATGGCGTAGCGTTTAGGCCAAAAGTCCTCTCCCTCATCGTAAAATCGCTGCGCCCTTGAATTTACAACTATGCCAAGCGAAACGCAATCGACCCGAGAGGCTATTCCTCCGTCATATTTTGGAGTGCGAGCATCTATGGCGACCATATGACCTTGCGTGGCATCGCCGATGATTTGCGCGTTTATGTTTTTTAAGGCTTTTAGCATTTTACCTTGATTGAATTTTGTGCCACGAATGATGAAATTTCGCGCACTCTCTCCCCAAGCCTCTTCAAGCCACGCTAAATTTGACTCAAAGCCTCCACTTGCGATGACAAAGGCTTTTGCTTTAAATTTACACTCAGTATTTGTGCTTTTATCAAGCACGGTTATACTTTCGCAACACCCATTTTTAGCGTGTAAATTCAATGCTTCAAATTCATAAAAAATTTGGACGCCTAAATTCTCAGCACTACGAAAATACGCATTCACAAGGCTTTTGCCTCCACCTAAAAAAAACGCATTTGTGCGTCCTAAATGAAGTGTCCCACGCATTGAGGGTTGAAAGCGCACGCCGTGTTTTTTAGCCCATTCTACTGCCTGTGGAGTGCGTGAGATGACAAAGCGGGCGTATTCTTCATTTGTCTGCCCCTTGGTTACCTTAAAAACATCATCAAAAAATTCATCCTCGCTATAAGTTTGCGTAAGCACATCAGTTGGTGCATCGTGCATAGAGCGTAAATTTCGCGTGTGTTGTGAGTTGCCACCGCGCCATTTTTGTGGCGAGCTTTCTAAAAGGGCGATTTTTAAGGATTTATCCTGCTCTTTTGCACTAATAGCAGCACACAAAGCCGCATTTCCTCCACCCACAACAACTATATCAAAGTCAAATTCTTTCATCTTGTCCCATTTGTCATTTTTCGGCGTTGTTTCGCTCATAAATTCCACCTTTTTTAAACAAAATCATAGCAGAGATAAATGAACAAATCGCCGCAAAAGTGAGCCAATACGCTGGACTTTGCACTTGTCCTGTAAATTCCTTCAAAAGTGTCGCCACTGTTGGCGTAAAGCCTCCAAAAATCGCCACAGCAATAGAGTAAGAAAATGAAAAGCCCAAAGCCTTAACTTGCTTTGGTATTACTTCTGTTAAAGATACTATCATCGCACCATTATATGCCCCAAAAATAAAGCTAAACCAAAGCTCCACAAGGATAAATTTGGTAAAACTGAGCGAGCTTGCATCAGCAAGCAAACTTAACATAGGATAAGCACTTATCATTCCTAAAAATGTCATAGTGAGTAACACGGGTTTGCGTCCGATTTTATCACTCACAAATCCAGATACAGGCAACCAAAAAAGATTGCTTACCCCTACCACAGCCGTAACGATAAAGCCATCAAGGCGCGAAAAGCCAAGCACATTTTTAGCATAAGTTGGCGTGTAAGCGGTGATAAAATAAAATGTTACAGTTGTCATCATCACAAACATAATGCCCAAAATGATAATAGGATAGTTTTCAAGCATATTTTTTATCACAGCACCAAGCGTTTTATGAGCGTGTTTGGAGAGTTTGTCTTTAAATTCTGGCGTTTCATCAAGGGTGCGGCGAATGTAGATGATAAAGGGTATTACCAAACAACCGATGATAAAAGGTATCCGCCAGCCCCAAGCCTCCACCAACGCATCGCCGATGAAATAGTGAAGCCCTATGCCGATAGCCCCAGCGAACACAGTGGCAATTTGCTGACTTCCACTTTGCCACGCCACATAAAAACCACGCAAATTTTTGGGAGCAATCTCTGCCAAATACACGCTCGCACCGCCAACTTCTGCACCTGCTGAAAAGCCTTGCAACAAACGCCCGATAACCACAATGATAGGGGCTAAAATGCCTATGCTTTCATAGCTCGGACAAAGAGCTATGGTAACTGTGCCTATCGCCATTATAGTGAGTGTTACCATAAGTCCTTGCTTACGCCCGTGTTTATCCATATAAGCTCCAAGCACTAGCGAGCCGATAGGGCGCATTAAAAAGCCCACACCAAAGGCGATGAAACTTTGCAAGATAGAGATGAACTCATTTTCTGCGGGAAAAAAGACCTTAGCGATAATGCTAGCATAAAAGCCATATACCGCAAAATCATACATTTCAAGGAAATTTCCGCCAGCGACTTTAAAGATATTTTTAGCATCTTGTTTTGCTTTGACTGACAACATTGTTTGCCTTTCTTTTTGAATTGAGTTATTATAAAATAAAAATTGCTAAAAATTGCGAATTTTTTAACAAAATTTGTAACATTTTTGTAACACAGACTCAAAGGCTGAATTTAAGGCAAAAAATAGTGTTTCGTTTTTACACACATAAAAAAGGCTAAAAACTGCGGACAAAGCAACACTTTAAAACAAGCCTTTTCTCTTAAAAAACATAAATTTATCGCTCAAAAATTTAATTTTACTTGTCAAAAAATTGATTTATCAAAAAAACGCAAATTTTGTCTTTCAAAAAGAGCTAAATTTGTCTCTCAAAAATTTAAAAAAATGAGAAAATTCACATTCACTTCACACTTCTTTGCTAAAATCGCCCCGCACATTTTCGTGCAAATTCACTTTTACAGATAAGGATAAGTAATGAAAAAGTTACTTTTCACCTCACTCGTAGTCGCGGTAAGCCTAAACGCCGCTAATCTCGCCCAAGAAGCAAAGGACGCTGGACTTTTGCCCCTGCCAAAAACCCAAAAGGAAATCGATGCCTTTTTCAAGGCAAACGGCATAAAGGCGAGCAAATTCAGCAACGAAAAGGCTGAGCTTGGCAAAAAGCTGTATTTTGAGCCACGCCTTTCAAAAAGCGGTATCATCTCGTGCAACACCTGTCATAATGTAGGACTTGGCGGCACTGATGGCATTTCGGCGGCTGTGGGACACAAATGGACGGCAAATCCGCACCATTTAAACTCTCCAACCGTGTTTAACTCGGTGTTTAACACCACTCAGTTTTGGGACGGACGCGCTGGCACGCTTGCTAACCAAGCCAAAGGACCCATTGAGGCTGAGCCTGAGATGGCAACGCCCGCAAAGCTCGCTGTGGAGCGCATTTCATCAATGCCAGAGTATGTGGGCGAGTTTAAGAAAATCTACGGAAAAGTAAGTTTTGACAACATAGCCGATGCGATAGCGAATTTTGAGCGCACGCTGATAACGCCAAATTCACGCTTTGACAAGTTTTTAAACGGCGAAACAAGAGCTTTGAGTCAGGATGAGCAAAAAGGGCTTAAACTTTTCATCGAAAAGGGTTGCACGAGCTGTCATAACGGCGTAAATTTGGGCGGTTCTATGCAAGCCTTTGAAGTAGCGGGCAAGTATAAATTCGCTTCGCTAGGCGATTTTAAGGGCGACAAGGACGGGCTTGTCAAAACCCCGACTTTGAGAAATGTCGCTGAAACAGCGCCTTACTTTCACAACGGAGCGATTTGGAAGCTTACAGATGCGATAAAAGAAATGGGGAGCATTCAGCTAGGTATCGAAATTTCAGAAGCTGAGGCAAAGAGCATAGAGAAATTTTTGCTGACTTTAAGTGGCAAAAAGCCTGCTATCACTTACCCACAGCTGCCAGCTTCAACGCAAAACACACCAAAGCCAGAGCTTTGAAAGCATTTAGCCCCTTTTTGGGGCTAATCAAATGCGAAAAATTTAAGTGCGCAAATTCGCTAAAAATTCATCTTAAAGCGTAAATTTACTCAACCGAGCAAAAATTCATCTTAAAGCGCGAATTCACTCAACTTATCAAAGCACCTTTGCCAGCGCAAAGCTAAACACGATGCCGATGAAAAGCAAGGTCGGCACTTCGTTGTAAGCGCGGAAAAACACGCCACTTTTGGTGCATTTATCATCGCGCAACTGCTTTAAATAGTGCGCCGTGCTGAAATGATACACCAGCAAAAGCAAGGCACAAGCAAGCTTAATGTGAAAAAACGGCACATAAGGCGATGGCGCAACCATCAGCAACTCCCAGTGCGCCCAAAGCATAGCACCGCCTGTAATCACCGCTCCAAGCATAGCAGGCACTTGTATGCCCTTGTAAAGCCTGCGTTCTTGCACCTTCACAACCCGCACAAAGTCGGCGTTGTCTTTGTTTTCTGTGTGATACACAAAAAGGCGCGGCATATAAAAAAGTGCCGCCATCCACGATACAAAAGCCAAAAAATGCAAGGCTTTGATGATTTGATAATAATCATTAAAAAAGTCCATTTTGTCCCCCTTTTGAGTGAATTTTAGCTAAAATTTTCTTCATAATGTCGCTTTTTGCGGAAAAATAATTCTTTGATTAAAATGAGAGCGACACTCAAATTTATAGTCGCATCGGCGACATTAAACACCGCAAATTCAAACCACTTGTGCCAAAAAAACATATCCACAACCCCGCCGTAAATAAAGCGGTCAAATAAATTAGAACAACCCGCTCCAAAAAGCAAGGCAAAGGCGATTAAATGGTCGCTGAAAAACCTGCGTTGCCAAAGCAAATACAAAAGCAACAACACCAAAAGCCCCAAATGCACGAATTTCAGCTCTTCCTTACCGCTAAACATAGAAAACGCCACGCCCGTGTTTAGCGTGCCGACAAGGCTGATATACTCGCCTTGTCTCTTGCCCGCACAGCTGTTTTGGGCGAAAAGCTCATCGCCTTCTTGCATTAAAATTTTGCCATCTTTGATGATATTGCTGTCGCACAGAGTGTGGAGCGTGTAGTATTTGACGCCTTGGTCGATGATAAAAATAAGCGTAAAAGCAAAGACAAACGCAACGATTTTTTTAAGCATTTTGAGCCTTTTTAAGTGAATTTTGTGCTGAATTTGGGCTAATCATTTAAAGCCTTTTTGAAAAAACTTATCACTTCTTTCATCTGGCTTTCTAAATTTTTGCCCTCTTTTGCCTCCAAAAGCAAGCGAATGAGATTTTCAGTGCCTGAGTAGCGAAAAAGTGAGTTGATATTTTTATCTGCTAATCTCTTTTCAAGCTCTTTCAAGCCTTTGAGCTTGCTTAAATCCTTTTTTTCGCTTACTTTTAAATTTGTTAAAAGCTGCGGATAAGGCTTGATAACGCTTAAAATCTTGCTTGCGCTTTGCTTTTTGGTGAGCATTAGGGCTGAAAACTGCAAGGCTGCGATTAGCCCATCGCCCGTTTTAGCATAGTCTGTAAAGACTATATGCCCGCTTTGCTCGCCGCCAAAGTTGCCTCCAAGCTCTTTGAGCTTTTCAAGCACGAATTTATCGCCCACAGCGCAGGTAGCAAGCTCGATTTTATGGGCGTTTAAAAACTCTTTTAAAGCGCCGTTGCTCATTATAGTGGCTACCACAGCGGAATTTAGCTTGCCTTGTTCTTTAAGATACACCGCCAGCACGCCCAAAACGCTATCTCCATTTGCCACTTCGCCTTTTTCATCGACTATCACAAGCCTATCTGCATCGCCATCAAAGGCAAAACCGACATCAGCGCGCAACCTTTTCACCTCTAAGGCTAAATTCATAGGGTGCAAAGCCCCGCAATTTTCGTTGATATTAAGTCCATTTGGCTTGTCATTTAGCACTATGACCTCAGCGCCAAGTTCTTTGAAAATAGTAGGCGCGACCTTGTAAGCTGCTCCATTTGCCACATCTAGCACCACGCGTAAGCTTTTCAAAGTAAGGTTTTTAGGGAAAGAGTTTTTGATACTTACTATGTAACGCCCGATGACATCGTCAATCCGCTTGCTTTGTCCTATGGCGTTTTCCTTGCTTTTGGCTCTTTCGATGAGTTTGTCATCAGCGTAAATGCGCTCTATCTGCGCTTCGGCTGCTTCGCCCAGCTTGTTGCCGTGAGCGTCAAAAAATTTAATGCCGTTGTCAAAGTAAGGATTGTGCGAAGCTGAAATCATAATCCCCGCATCACAACGCATATCCTCCGTCAAAAACGCAATCGCAGGCGTTGGCATAGGTCCTATTTGAATGACATTGTATCCTATGGCTGTAAGCCCCGAAACTATGGCGTTTTCTATCATATAACCGCTACGGCGCGTGTCCTTGCCGACTAAAATGTTGTTCGTTAGCGCGCTATCCTTAAAATAAATACCAGCCGCCATAGCAAGCCGCATAGCCAAAAAGCTATCCAAAAACTCGCCAGCCTTGCCCCTAACGCCGTCTGTGCCAAAAAGTTTCACTCTTTTACCTTTCGCAATCTCGCATTTTCGCAAAAATTTGCTTGTTTGTGAATTTTAAACGAAAATTATAGTGAAATTTAGCTAATCAAAATGAAATGGCGTGAATTTAAATTTAAAATTTGATTTGTGGCGATGAAATTTAAGATGAATTTGCAAAATTTTTATAATTGTTGTTTGATGACATTTTGAACTAAATTTATATCAAAAACGCCGTTTTTTGCACGCGAATTGAGTGAGCTAAAAATTTCATCGATAAATTCATCGTTTAAACCATAATCTTTTGGCGAAATAGAAATTTCAAGCTTGTCAAAGATTTGCAAAAGTTGTGGCTTAAATGGCGACAAAAGCGCGAAAGCGTGGCTTTTGCGTGGTAAGCATTCTAAAAGCAAGGGTAAGCTAAAACTACACGCTAAGCCGTGTGGCGTGCCAAAACGCATAGTCAGCGGATAGCTTAATGCGTGAGCTAGCGCGGTTTGTGTGTTAGAAAAAGCAAGTCCAGCGTAAATGCTTGCTAGCATTAAGTTTGAGCGAAGTTGAAGTGAGTGTAAATTTTGACTTAACTCCACTAAATCACGCAAAATAATCTCAATCGCCATCAGCGCATAATGCGTGGAAATGGGGTTTGCGTTATTGTTCCAAATGGATTCAAAACTATGGCTTAAAGCATCAAGTGCCGTGTAGATAGTAGTTTGGCGTGGCAGACTTAATGATAAATTTGCATCATAAAACGCTTCTTTTGGATATAAAATTTCATCACTTAAAGAGTGCTTAACAAAAGCGTCATTGTCCCAAATAGTCGCCCAGTGCGTGAGCTCGGAGCTAGTGCCAGAAGTAGTGGCAAAAGCGTAAATCGGCGCGGCTCTTTCTTGCGCGCCGTTATTTGGTGTGTTAAATTCTATGCTTTTAAAATTTTGCGTAAGAGACGACTTATAAGCAAAAAATTTCGCACTATCTATCACGCTTCCTCCGCCAAGAGCGATGATTGCATCAAAATCACACAACTTTGCCTTAATGCTTTGTAAATGCTTTATTTGCGGATTTGGCGCAATCTCATCAACAATGCCCGCAAGCTGTTTTGCAAGCACATTTTGAATTTGTGCGCTTAATCCCCTTTTGCTAAAACCCTGACTTGTGATGAGTAAAAATTTCGTATCTTTTAGCCTTTGGGCTAAATTTTCTACCGCTTCTAGCCATTTTACGCCAAAGTGAATTTTGACGGGGTTGTGGTAGTTAAATCGCATTTATTTTCCTTAAAAATTATCTTAAATTTTTTGCCATAAATTTAAAATTTAATCTATCCTAGCTTTCATTAAGCCACGCGCTAAATCTTTGTGCTACTTGTTTTGGCGCACTTTTAGGGCGTCCTAAATTCTTTTTGCTGCCCTTTGCGATTTGTAGGTAAATAAACCACGCACCGCCATTTTTTGCCTTTAAAAATTCTTGCAAAAACACAGTAAATTCGCTTAAATTTCGCGCAACTTTTATTGTGCTATATTCACACGCCTTAGCCACTTGCGCGAAATTCACAAATGGAGCAAGATTAAACTGCCCGCCCGTGCTGTCGTGGCTTTGATTATCAAGCAAGATATGGCAAAAATTTCCCTTATTAGCAACCTTTGCATAATAGCCGTTGCCACTTAACGCACCAAGTCGCATAAGCAAGGCACTATCACCATCAATGGCGATGATTTTTTTGCTTGATTTAAGCGCGACACCAAGCCCCAAAGCACTCACACAACCCATAGAACCTACCATATAAAGCTGATTTGCTTTGTCGCCTAGCTCATAAAGCTCACGCCCGCATTTGCCTGTGGTGGCAAAAATAGCACAATCTTTGCTAAGATTTTGGATAATTTGTAAAGCTTGTAAGCGCGTGGGTTTTTGGCTCTCTTGCTCGCGCTCAAAAAAATTCACTGACGCAAATTCTTGTGATGATGAATTTTTCAAATTTAAATTCAGCGGATTGTTTGTAAGTGCTACTTTTTCAAAGCAATTATTACGCACGATAAAGAAAAAACTTTTGTTTGATTCAAGCACCTTTTTAGCCCTCGTTAGTTGCTCGCACGCCACTTCAAATTGAGAGTCTAAAAAGGCGCATTCTATTTCGCAAATTTTAAGCAGCTTGTCTGTGATACGCCCAAGCAGTTCGTGCTGTGGTTCATCGGTGTTTTGCCCTTGCTCGTTTGGCTCGCCACGCAAAGAAACAAAACCAAGTATAGGAATTTCAAAGGTATGATTTAGGCTTGTTAAGGGCGAAAGTGCGTTTGAAAGCCCGCTATTTTGCATAAGCACCACGCCATAACGGCGCGTTTTATCACAAAGTGAGCTTAAACTAATCCCGCTAGCCATTGCCACTGCTTCGCCTTCATTGTTTGCCATTATAAAAGCGTTTTCATTTATCGCCCAATTTATCAGCGGCGCAAGATAACTACACGGCACGCCGATAAAATCGCTAAATCCTAGCCCCTTTAACCTCGCACCAAAATCCTCTGTTTGCATTTTTTTCCTTAAATTTATATTGTCCCCGGGATTAAAGATAAAATCTCTTTTACGCTCATACATTTAGACTCTATTTCTGCGCTTCTATCGTTTTGTAAAATCCCTTGCGCTACTTCTTTCATCGCCACAAAGCCAGCTCTAAGCAAGTGGTTTGCATAGATGATGACATTTGCCCCAGCCTCGCCAAGTTCTTGTGCTGTGATTTCATTAAAACTTGTCGGCACGACTACGATGGGCGTTAGTGAATTTTTAGCTCGAAATTTAGCGATAAATTCTAAAATTTCATTTGGGCTTTTGTGGCGAGAATGTATCATTATACCATCAGCCCCAGCCTCCACATAAGCAAAAGCGCGTTTAAGCGCGTCCTCCATTCCCTTGTCTAAAATCAAACTCTCAATCCTTGCTATAATCATAAAATCACTTGTGATTTGCGCTTCTTTGCCTGCGCGGATTTTGTCGCAAAAGTCATTGATATTATCTTGCGTTTGTGCTACTTCATTGCCTAAAAGTGAATTTTTCTTTAAGCCCGTTTTATCCTCGATGATACAAGCACTCACCCCCGTGCGCTCCAAACTCCGCACCGCAAAGGCAAAATGCTCGATTTTTCCGCCTGTGTCAGCATCGTAAATAAGTGGCTTGGAGGTTACTTCAAAGATTTCATTTATGGTATTTAGCCTGCTTTGTAGCTCCACAGCCTCTATGTCTGGCTTGCCACGACTTGTCGAATCCGTCAAAGAACTACTCCAAAAGCCGTCAAATTCAACCTTTGTGCCGTTGCGATTAACAAAGGCATTTTGTGCGATAAGTGCTGAAAGTGCCGAGTGTGTTTCTATAAAGCGCAAAGGGGTTTTAGCACTGATGAGACGGCGCAAAAGTGAGAGTCTAGCATTAGTGCTGATGCCGATAGCGCGGGCATTTTCGTTTAACTGCGTGGAGCTAATGCCTTGTGTGTAGTGCGGCTCGATAAGCTCTCCACAACCTAGCTCGGCAAGTGTGTTAAGCACATTTTGGCGCGTTTTAACCTGCGCTCCATTTTTCCAATCATCGCCGTGTATAACAAAGGCTGGCTTTAAAAGGCGGATATTGCCCTCATAGCTTAGTGTATCTTGTGGGATTACTCTATCAATTAGCGCGATGGATTCTAGCACGGCTTTGCGTTGCTCGTAATTCATATAAGGCAAGCGCTTATACGAAGCTATGGCTTTATCAGTAAGCAAGCCTACTACTACCTCGCCTTTTATCTTGCTGGCGTAATCTTTGGCGATTTTTAAGATATTGATATGTCCAGGGTGGATTAAATCAGCGCTCATTGCGACATAGACTATTTTACGCGGCATAGGATATTTCCTTGTTGCAACGCAAAAAGCTGTGCGAAGTGTTTTGTGGCGCATTTATTTGCAAACACGCAAAATTGTAGATTGTAATAATATAAATAAATGTAGTGTGCGGACTTACTCTCTCTCTCTCTCTCGTTTCAAGCCAACAACCCGCACAAAAAAGTCATCTTCGCCATTAAAAGGCGCAAACCCCTTGTCCTCTTTGGCAAAAAGTATTTCATAATCTTGGCTTAAAAGCTCAACCAAATACTCAAAATTCACAAAACGCCGATAGTGATTGTCATAAATAAAAGCATCCGTTTCAACCATAACGCCTAGCCTATTTAAAGAGTTTTTGTATCCACGGCATTCTATGGCTAAAAATCCTTGTGGCTTTAAATTTCGTTTTATCCATTCAAAGAGCCTTTTTTCTTGTATAGCGTTTATAGAATGAAGCGTAAAACGCGAATACACCGCATCAAAACCATCTTTAAAATCTTGTAAAGCTGTAAAATCGCCACTTTCAAAGACTAAGTGCTTATTTTTATGCCCCTTGTTTAAAAAACTAATGGCATTTTCACACTGGTCAATGCCTAACACATCTATGCCACATTTTGCAAAATACACGCTATCTCGTCCATTGCCACAACCAAGCTCTATAAGGCTTGAATTTGGTTTAAAATAATGCTTGACACAAAAAGAAGCAAAATCGCTTTGTTTTTGCTCTTTTTCACTCAAACGCGTAGCGTAGTAGGATTTCCAATAATTTTTATCATCGATTGCTGTTTTTTCTTTCATTTGCGATAGAAATTCATCAACTTTTTCAAAAAGCAAAAAACGCTTTTTATCCAAATTTGCTTCGTGATTGTTTTCAAGCACAAAATGCGCTCTTGGCTCATCATAAGTTATATCCACGCCAACGACATTTTTTATCTTGCCACTCATTGCTCCACTATAAAGTCCTTTTTTATCTCGGCGAACAAGTTCGTCAAATTCACATTTTACATATACTTCAAAATAATTTTTAAAATTTGTTCTATTAAGCGTGTAAATTTCATCAAACAAACTCATAGTCGCCACGATAACCAAAAGTTTATTTTGTTCCAAAAATCCTGCAAGAGCGTTAATTTTATACGCGATTTTCAACCTTTCATCTCGTGTAAAACCACTTTCGCCAAAGATATTTCTAAACACATCGCCATCAAGCAAAATGACATTGTTATACTTTTGCTTTAAGTGCTTATAAAGTTCGCTTGCAAAGGTTGTTTTCCCAGCCCCAGCTAAACCTGTAACCCAAACAACACCACTTTTTATTTTATCTTTTGTTAAATTTTGTATTTTATTTTTCATCTTTTTCTCCGTCAAGTTCGGCACACATTTTTTCAAACTCGTTATAATACTTCCACGAAACGACTATATCAGGGCGGTGCTTTTTTATAAAATGCGTTTCTTTGTCGAATATATTTTTTAAAAATTCTCTTTCATTTTTATTTTGGCTCAAAAAATTCATCAACTGCTCTTTATTTGTTTTGTTAAATTTTTCCTCAAAAATTAAAACTTCTTTGAGTTTGTTTATAAAAATTTGAAGTTTGTTTTTAATATAATCCTTATTTGCAAGGATTTGTGATAAGTTTGTTTTTTCTGTGTAAATATAAATTTCTCTTTCAAAATCGTTTTTTTGCAGAGCTAAAATTTGGCTTACTTCTAAGGCATTAACCCTATCAGTAGAAATTTGAAATTTTATATTCATTGAGACTCCAACCTTTATCAGCATCCAACATCGAATATTGGATAGCTGAGAATTTGACCTGTTTCTTTAATTCTGCTTTCTCATCACAATAATAATGAAGCATACCTGTTTGCGTTTTCCTTAGGAAAAACAAGCAAGTGTAAGTGCTTTTTCCCTGAAATACCTGATGTCCTCTGAAATCAATGATTTTTATCTCAAACCCATTATCCATAAAAAACTTTCTGAGTTCACGAGCATTCAAACTCTTAAGAAAAGTATTCATGGTAATATATCCCAGCACACCATCATCCTTTAACATTTCAACGGCTATCTGAAAGAAAGGAATATATAAATCTGTAGAACCAGAATTGCAAACATCATACATTTTTGTCTTTTCTTTGGTTCCGTCCTCCATATTTCTTCCACAAACATAAGGAGGATTACCTACAACAACATCAAAATTACGGAAAGAAGGATTCCATCCTTTCATGTGAAAATTTAAGGTATCTGTATTCAACAAGTTAAACTCAAAATCCGTACATTCTCCCTCAGAGACAGCCAACAAGTTCAACAGGATTTTGCATCTTTCTATGGAATAGGATTGTATGTCTATTCCATATATATTTTCTTGATAAATACGATAATAACTTTTCCTAGTCTTCTTTTGGACAGGCTGTTCTGATTTTCTTATGCTTTGCTCTTAGTGAATTTTTTTGCTCTTAGATCGGAAGAGCGTCGTGTAGGGAAAGAGTGTA
>OQVS01001410.1_pt1 | contig 16396 bp, 14 predicted proteins | sample 1691601 | NCBI WGS metagenome assembly OQVS01 (sample SAMN03418268, study PRJEB22391) | human gut metagenome | biome: human-gut; feature: organic feature; material: feces | host: Homo sapiens | place: Tanzania | collected 2013-01
AGTGCTGAGAGATAGAAAACCGTGGAGGAAAGCATGGGAAAAAGGACGGAAAGAAATGCAAACTTTGAGGAAAAGAAAAAAACGATGGATCAGGTTCGCCGTGTTCGCGGCACTCTTGACGATCCTGATGTTGTTGAACGGTTGCACAACCGTTTTAAGCGGTGATTTTTGCGAAATTTATCAGCCCGTTTATCTTGACTATGAACGCGACACCCCGGAAACTATCCGGCACGTGGACGCGAATAATATCGTGTTCTTGCGGTTTTGCGAATAATACGCCCATAATGAAGCTTGATGTCTTCAACCTTTTGAAAACAAAGGATTCACAACACTCTACGGATCAGAAGGCTGGGGATTCGAATTCTCCTGGGCGCGCCACTAAAACCCGCGGAAACGTTGATTTCCGCGGGTTTCTGTTTGCCTGAAATTTGCCAACGTTAAACGGCGTTCAACGACGTTAATCGTTTAACGTCGTGTTTAACGTCGAAAAACCGCCGCCGATTTTCGCCGAAATCCGTGCGGCTGAACGCCAAGACGTCCTTTCGACGCGTCTTTTAATTTAAAAAGGGCGTGTTTTTAGATTTTTTTGCGTTCGCCGTTTGACGCGTCAATCGCAATCTTTCTGCAAATCGGAGGCTTCCCGTTCTTTTTCTTCGTCTTTCGCGTCGTTTTCCGCTTCCTTCCGTTTGTTGCGGCGGTAAAGGGTCAATCCGATTTCGTCCAGAACGGCGCTGTTTTTACGTTTCTCCTCCTCTTCCTCGCGCCGATCACGGTTTTCTTGCGTGATTTCAAGCGTTTTCAGCTCTTGATACGCGGCGCGGATTTCTTCGCGCATGTCCAGAATTTCCTGTCTGGTGTCTTCCAAGGCGCGGTCGACGCGTCGATTTTCGTCGATGTGCCAATCGACATAGGCGCCGAACGTCAGTGCGGCGACGGGGCTTTCGTTCGCGGCGGCTTCTTCTTGCTTGAACCGTTCCGCCAGCAGGATTTTGCGGTTTTCCAAAGACTGTTCGAATCGTAACAGGTTGCCCAGTTTTCTTTGACGCTCGTCCAGTTCGAATTTATGCACGCGGATCAGCGTTTTCAGTTCGTTTTTTGCCATTTAACGGATTATCCCGCGGCTTGACGCTGCTTCGCGTCGGGCTTTTGCGCCAGAATTTCGGCTAATTCGCGGTATCCCGTCGCAAAGTCGACTTTGTCCCTTTTGCGCTGGGAAATGAACGCTTCCAGTTTGTCGTAATAAAAAATAGCCTCGTCCACCTGTGCGTTTGATCCGCGCTTGTATGCGCCGAGCCGAATCAGCTCCGCCATGTTTTCATAGGTGGAAATCAGCGCGCGCGCCCGATTGACCAAAGCGTTTTCTTCGTCAGAGTTGCACCCCGGCATCGTACGCGAAATGCTGCGCAACAGGTTCACGGCGGGATAGCGGTTGCGTTCGGCGATCGCGCGTTCCAGCACGATGTGTCCGTCCAAAATCCCGCGCACTGCGTCCGCGATCGGCTCGTTATGGTCGTCGCCGTCCACCAAAACCGTGAACAGTCCCGTGATCGATCCCGCTCCGGTCTGACCGGGACCCGCGCGTTCCAACAGTTTGGGTAATTCGGCGAAAACCGATGGCGTGTAACCCTTTGTCGCGGGCGGTTCCCCCGCGGACAGGCTGATTTCGCGCTGCGCCATGGCAAAACGGGTGATGCTGTCCATCATGCACAGCACGTCGTTTTTTAAATTACGGAAATATTCGGCGACCGTCATCGCGACATAGGCGGCTTGACGGCGCATCAACGGGCTTTCGTCCGATGTCGCCACGACGACGACGCTGCGCTTCATGCCTTCTTCGCCCAAATCGTCCTCGATGAACTCGCGCGCTTCGCGTCCGCGTTCGCCGATCAATCCCAGAACCGTCACGTCCAATCGGGTGTGGCGCGCCATCATCGCCATCAGCGACGATTTGCCGACGCCCGATCCCGCGAAAATGCCCATACGCTGTCCCTTGCACACGGTCAGAAACGTGTTGATCGCCCGAACGCCCAAATCCGCTTTGCCTGCGACGCGCTGGCGCGAATTGGCGGGCGGCGGGGCGTTGTGGATCGGACAAGGGACGTTGCCTTTGATCAAAGGACCTTTGCCGTCGACGGGATCGCCCATCGCGTTGATGACGCGTCCCAGCCACGAAACGTCGGGGTACAGCACGGGCAAAGCGTCGCATACGTCGACGGCGTTTCCGGGACCGACGCCGTCCAGTGTCGTAAAGGGCATCGCCAGCACTTTGCCGCCGTTGAAGCCGACGACTTCGCACACGACCTTTTTGCCGCCGCGGGCGTGGATTTCGCAACGGTCGCCGACGGATAAATCGGCGTGAATGCCCGACAGTTCGACCAGCATGCCTTTGATCGCGCTGACCGATCCGAAACATCGGTGCGCGGGCAGGGCGTTCACGTCGTCAATCAGGTTTTTCAAATATCCGTCCATCGGGCTTCCCGTCCGTCTTTTTAAACAATATAGCCTGTTATCGGTATTTTGTCGCCTTTTATCCACAAAAAAATGACGAAAGAGGAAAAAAATCGTTTTTGAGAAAATAGGGGCTTGCATCTGGGATTCATAAAACATAAAGTTAATAAGTTATTACCAATTTGCCTGAAAAAGGAATATCCGATGCGCGTTTTGTTGGTCGAAGATGATAAGGCGATGTCCCAAACGATCGAAGCCGTCCTGCACAAAGAGGGAATGGTCGTCGATCCGACCGTTCTGGGCGAGGAAGGTTTGGAAATCGGCAGGCTGTACGATTACGACATCATTATTTTGGACTTGGTTCTGCCCGATATGGACGGGTACGAGGTCTTGAAGCGTTTGCGGGCGTCGAAAATCACGACCCCCGTTTTGATTCTGTCGGGATTGTCCGGCGCCGATAAAAAGGTCAAGGGGCTGTCGACGGGGGCGGACGATTATCTGACAAAGCCGTTCGACAAAGCCGAATTGGTCGCCCGTATCCGCGCGCTGGTGCGCCGGTCGCGCGGGCATTCGGAATCCGTGATCCGCACGGGCGCGATCGAGGTCAATCTGGATACGCGCACGGCATTGGTCAACGGCAAGCCCCTGCATCTGACCGGACGCGAATACGGCATTCTGGAACGCCTGTCGCTGTCAAAGGGGACGACGCTGAGCAAAGAGCAGTTCCTGAACCATCTGTACAACGGCATGGACGAACCCGAACTGAAAATCATTGACGTGTTCATTTGCAAACTGCGCAAAAAAATCGCCGAAGCCACGGGCGGCGAAAATTATATCGAAACCGTGTGGGGGCGCGGGTACGTTCTGCGCGAACCCAAAAAGGAAGAATAGCCGAAAACTCCCCGCTTTTACTGACGGGGAGCTTTTTTATAGACGCCGCCGTCCGAAATCGCTACATTGTCCGAAACGTCCCTTTTAGGATTTAGGAGTTTTTTCATGTCTTTGCCGAAAATCAAAACGGTTTTGCCCCGTCTGTTCAAGTCTTTGAACGACAATCTGTTCAAAACGACGTTGCTGACGTTGATCGCCGTGCGCATCACCCAGCAGACGGACGATCCGTCGAATATCGTCGCGGGATTGCTGATTTTGCCGTTTTTCCTGTTTTCCGCGCGCGCGGGGCAGTTGGCGAAAAAATACAACCGCGTCAAAGTCACGCGTTCGCTGAAGCTGACGGATTTGGCGATGATGCTGCTGGCGGGCGGCGTTTTGCTGACAAAGAACATCGGACTGCTGATTCTGTTGCCGTTCGCTTTCGGAACATTGTCCGCGTTTTTCGGTCCCATGCGCTACGCTTTTCAGCCCGAACAGCTGGAGGACAGCGATCTGAGCGCGGGCGACGCCTATATTGAAAAGACGACGTATTTCAGCATCGGTTTGGCGTTGATGATCGGCACCCTGTTGCCCGTGCGGTTGGCGGCGGGCGTTTTGATCGCGTTTGCTTTAATCGGTTTTCTGGCGACGCGCGCGGTCGAAAACGACGGCGGAGAAAAGAAAAACGCCCCCCGCAACACGCCGCGCGACATGCTGAAAGGCATCTGGAAAACTTTGCGCACAGTACGCAAGTATCCGCTGATTTTCCGCAGTATTCTGGGGGCGACGTGGTTCTGGTCGATCGGTTTGCTGGTGATGATGCAAATTTATCCCATGACGGGAAAAGTCTTCAACGCCGACGATTTCACGACCGCTTTTCTGCTGGCGACGTATGCGGCGGGCGTCGGGGCGGGGGCGGCGTACTGTCACAAACTGTTGAAAGGCGTGGCGCACACGACGTTTGTTCCCATCAGCACCATCGGCATGGCGGTTTGTTTCGCAATGCTGTATTTTCTGACCGTCGGATACGCGACGCCGACCGAACCCGTCGGGTTTTTCGATTTTATCCTGCGTCTGCGCGCCGTTCTGTTCACGCTGTTCTGGTTCGCGCTGGCGTTTTTCAGCGGCATGTACGTCGTTCCCCTGACCGCGTTGATCCGGTTCAGGGCTTCCGCCGCCAATCGCGCGACCGTGTTCGCCGCGAACAACCTGATTAACGCGGTCGGCATCGCCGTGGCGGCGCTGGTCTTCATCACGCTGGGGGCGATGGGGTTCGGCACGGCGGCTTTGTTTTTGTTCGCGGGCGTCGCTTGCCTGTTCGTGTCGGTCTACAACTGTTCGATTTTGCCCGCGGCTTTGGTGCGTTCGATCGCGCAAACCGTTCTGGAGTTTTTCTACCGCGTCACGGTCAAGGGGCTGCCTAATTTTCAGGCGGCTGGCAAACGCGTTTTGATTATCGCCAATCACGCGTCTTTGTTGGACGGACTGTTGATCGCGGCTTTTATGCCGGAAAAAATTACGTTCGTCATCAAACCCGAATGGGAAAACAAGTGGTTCGCGCGGTTTTTCGGATTGATGGTCGACGTTTATCCGCTGGATTTGAATAATCCGCTGTCTTTGCGCGCTTTGGTCGACTTGATCAAGAAAAACAAAAAGGTCATGATCTTTCCCGAACGTCGCGTCAGCGTGACGGGCGCGCTGATGAAAATTTACGAAGGCGCGGGACTGGTCGCGGAAAAGGCAAACGCGAATATTTTGCCGATTCGTATCAACGGGGCGCAGTATTCCAAGCTGTCGCTGCTGAAAAACAAAGTCCGCACGCAGTATTTCCCCAAGATTTCGATGAATATTCTGCCTCCTAAAAAATTCGATATCGATCCGTCGTGGACGGGACGCCAGCGGTCGCACGAAGTGTCGAATCAGCTGTACGACATGATGGTCGAAATGCTGTACGAATCGTCGAAAATCAATGAAAACCTGTTTGTTTCCCTGCTGAACGCGGCGAAAATCAACGGTAAAAACCATATTATCGCCGAAGATGTCAGCCGCAAGCCGATGAAATACAAAACGCTGATTTTAAAAAGCTACGTTCTGGGGCGCGTCATGGAACGGCGTTTCCCCGACGAGGAACGGATCGGCGTTTTGATGCCGAACGTGCTGGCGAACGTTGTGACGTTTTTCGCATTGCAAAGCGTTGATAAAGTTCCCGCGATGCTGAATTTTTCAACCGGCGTGGCGCAGGTGGTGTCCTGTGTCAAAACGGTGCGGTTGAAAACCGTTCTGACGTCCAAAAAATTCATTGAAAACGCGCATTTGGAAAAACTGGAATCCGCCTTGCGCGAAAACGGGATCAACGTCGTTTTTCTGGAAGATTTGGGCGCGGACATTCAGACCGCCGACAAGCTTAAGGGCGTGATTGACTGCGTTCGGTCGCGCAAGCCGAAAAACGGCGCCGACCACACCGCCGCGATCATGTTCACGTCGGGATCCGAGGGCATGCCCAAAGCCGTCCTGCTGTCCCACCGGAATTTCCAAGCCAACCGCTATCAGGCGCTGAGCGTCATCGCTCTGACTTCCGCCGATGTGTCGTTCAACGCTTTGCCGATGTTCCACGCGTTCGGGCTGGGGGTCGGCACGTTGCTGATGATTTTGACGGGCGTGCGCACGTTCTTTTATCCGTCGCCTCTGCATTACCGCATCGTTCCCGAATTGGTGTACGAGGTCAACGCGACGGTTCTGTGCGGAACGGACACGTTTTTTGCGGGCTATGGCGCGATGGCGCACCCGTACGATTTCTTTGCCTTGCGCTATGCGATCGTCGGGGCGGAAAAGCTGAAAACCAGCACGGCTGAATTGTGGATGCGCAAGTTCGGAATCCGTATTTTAGAGGGGTACGGCGCGACCGAAACCAGCCCCGTCATTTCAATCAACACGCCGATGTACATTCGCGAAGGATCCGTCGGGCGTCTGTTCCCGAAAATGGCGGCGCGATTGGAAGACGTCCCCGGAATCAAAGACGGCAAGCGTCTGCTGGTGTCGGGCGACAACGTGATGCAGGGCTATATGTTCGCTGACAATCCGGACGTGCTGGTGCCGCCGAAAGACGGTTGGCACGATACGGGCGACATCGTTGACATCGACAAGGACGGCTTTATCTTTATCAAGGGGCGCGCGAAACGCTTTGCCAAAATCGGCGGCGAAATGATTTCGCTGACGGCGGTGGAGCAGGTCTTGTCAAAACTGTATCCCGACGCGGTGCAAGGCATCGTTTCCGTTCCCGACGAGAAAAAAGGAGAACGGCTGGTGTTGATTACGACGAAACCCGATGTCGATCTGTCCGAAGTCCGCGCGTATATCAAATCGCAGGGGTTCAACGAACTGGGGTCGCCGTCTGCGTTTATTTACGTCAAAGAACCGCCCGTTTTGGGGTCGGGAAAATTTGACTATCTGACAGCGCAAAAAATCGCCGAAGACCAAATCGTCAAGGCGTAAGGAAGAAAAAAATGGATATTGAAAAACTGCAAAAACTGGCGGAATTAAAGGAAAAGGGCGTTCTGTCCGAGGAGGAGTTCGCCGCGGCGAAAGAAAAGCTGCTGAACGAACCCGCCCCTGCCGACGGCGAGATCGTGCGGGTAAAGGTCGTTGATATCGACTCGGGTAAAAAATCGCGTTTTGTCACGATTTTGCTGTGCATTTTTTTGGGACTGTTCGGCATACACCGCTTTTACACCAATTCGCCGTTTATCGGACTGTTTTACCTGTTGACGGGCGGAGGGCTGGGCTTCGGCGTTATCTACGATTTAATTTTGCTGGTTTTCGGCTGTTACAAAACGGGCAACGGCACGGTTGTCTGAACCGTTTTTTGACGGTTGACGAATAAACGGCGGGGTATGAATTTCCCCGCCGTATTTTGTTAATTTGAATTGTCGTTTTCGTGCAGTTGGAAATATTCTTCGTCGGAAACGGGGGTTAGCCATTCGTTGGACAGATTTTCCCCCGGCACTTCGATTGCGATATGTGAAAACCACTGTAAGCGTACAGCTGCACCAGAATTTCTTTGAACGTGTTGACGGGGACGCCGGCGTTCAGCCCGTCGTTCAGCGCGGTTTCCAACGCGCCGTAATTGCCGCGCGCGGCGGTCGCCGCCACGGAAACGACGGCTTTTTCCTCTGCCGTCAGGGACGATTTTTCATTCATTGTCGACTCCTTTGCGAAACACGGCGCCGCCATCAGCGCCGAACAAACAAACGATACGAAAAGTTTTTTCATCAAAAGGCTCCTTTTATTCCGGATTACGGAAAAAAAGTCTGCACTTTAAAGTTCGCTTTAAGTCAAGATGAAAAATGAAAGACGCATAAAAAAACAGCCCCGCAGGGCTGTTTTCGATGTTTTTTATTTTTACTTTCCGGCTTTGTTCGCTTCAATCAGTTTGGCGTACAGCTCTTTGGTCTGCAAAGCGATGCTCTGCCAGCTGAAATGTTTTTCAACGCGCAGGCGTCCCGCCTGTCCCATCTTTTTCGCCAAAGCGGGATCGCGAATCAGCAGATTGATCTTTTCCGCCAAACGTGCGCCGAAAGCGTCGCCGTCCTTCGGATCGTGCGGGAATTGATCTGACAGGTCGGGGTCGACCAGATATCCCGTTTCACCGTCGACGACAACTTCGCAAATGCCGCCGACGGCGCTGGCGACGACGGGCGTTCCGCACGCCATGGCTTCCAGATTGATGATGCCGAACGGTTCGTAAATCGACGGGCAACAGAAAACGGCGGCCTGCGAATAAAGGGCGATCGCCTCGTCGCGCGAAACCATTTCGGGAATCCAGACGACGCCGGAACGCACCTGTTTCAGCGCGTTGACCATGCCTTCCAGTTCCGCTTTCATTTCGGGCGTGTCGGCGTCGCCCGCGCACAGCACCAACTGCGCGTCGGGATCAAGCTTCGCGGCGGCTTTCAACAGATACAGCAATCCTTTCTGACGCGTCATGCGACCGACGAACAGGACGTAGGGTTTGTCCGTGCGAATGCCGAATTTCTGCAAAACGGCGGTGTTTTCGATTTCTTTATATTGATTGACATCGATACCGTTGTAAATGATCGACACTTTGTCGGGATCGATTTTCGGGAACAGGCGCAAGACGTCTTGTTTGGTGCTGGTGGAAACGGCGATGACGGCGTCAGCCATTTCCAGCGCGGTCTTTTCAACCCAGCTGGACACGTCGTAGCCGCGTCCCAGCTGTTCGCGTTTCCACGGGCGCAGGGGTTCCAGCGAATGCACCGTGACGACCAGAGGAATCCCGTACAGCATTTTTGCCAGAATGCCGGCGAAATGCGCGTACCAAGTGTGACAGTGCGCGATGTCGGCGGTTATGTTTTCGCCGGAGAAAACCAATCCCTCGTACAAAGCTTTTAACGGCGACGTCAATTCTTTGGGGCAGTCTTTGAACAAAGACGCGTCGGGCGTTTTGCCGTTGACGACCAGATTGCCGTCCCGCGACTGCTGATCGTGGAAGCTGCGGACTTCGACTTCCATCAATTTTGCCAATTCCTTGGACAGATATTCGACGTGAACGCCTGCGCCGCCGTAAATGTACGGGGGGTATTCGTTCGTGACAAACATAACTTTCATATCGATAAAAACCTCCGAAAAAAATTTCTGTATTAAGAATTACCTTTTACGCGGCTTTCGTCAATCATTTATCGACGGTTGTCGGGGATTTTTTTTGATTAAAGGCTGGATTTTCCCGCCGATTTTTTATAAAACAATAGGACAAAAGACGTCTTTATCATTTTGTCAAAGGATTTGCCATGTTGAACAGCGTGTTCGAACAAAACTTCCTGCAAAAAATGCCCGACGGCACCGTCAAGCAGGTCAACCCGTTCACCGGAACGCAGGTGTGGACCGTCCCCGGTCGCGGCAAACGCCCCACCGTCAATAAAAAAGCGGACGAAACGAAGCCCGTTCCGCATTCGGGGGTCGAGGATTTTTGTTCGTTCTGTCCGTCCAACTATTTGAAAACGCCGCCTGAAAAATCGCGGCTGGTTAAAAACGCGGACGGCACATTCGGTGTTCTGGAAAACTTAAAGGTGTCGCAGTTGTTCGACACGACCGCGGAATTTCGCCGCATTCCGAATTTGTTTGAAATCATTTCCTACGAATATTGGGAAAAGAACTACGCTTATGTCATTTCCGACAAAGCCAACGCCCACCGCGAGGCTTACATCGCCGAACCCGAAGGGCGCAGGCATGTTCTGGATATTATCGAAGCCAAACTGAAAATGAGCGGACTGTCGCGCGAGGAAATCGACAGCATTTCATCGGGACGCAAGCTGAAAATGGCGAACAGCTTTTTCGCGGGCGGTCACGAACTGATTGTTGGAAAACGCCATTTCGTCGAAGGAACCGACGATGTCAACGCGTCGTCGGGAACCCTGACGCCGGAAATGCACTATCAATACATCAATTTCACAATCGGCGCGCTGAAGGACATTTATCTGAACAACCGTTACGTCCGCTATGTCACGGTTTTCCAAAACTGGCTGAATCAGGCGGGCGCGTCGTTTGACCACCTGCATAAACAGCTGGTCGCGATCGACGGCATCAGCGCGTCCAACGCCGCCGAATTCGAACTGGCGCGCGAAAACCCCAACATGTACAACGATTACGCCGTGAACTACGCGGGATATCAGAATCTGGTGTTTGCCGAAAACGACTACGCCGTCGCGTTCGCCGATTTCGGGCATCGTTATCCGACGCTGGCGATTTATTCCAAAGCCGAAAAAAATCAGCCGTGGAACCAGACGCCCGAACAGGTCAAGGGCATGTCCGATCTGGTGCACGCCTGTCACGCCGCGATGGGCAGCGAAATCCCGTGCAACGAAGAATGGTATTATCGTCCGCCCGCGGTAGATGTCGCCGTGCCGTGGCACATTCTGATTAAATGGCGCATCAGCAATCCCGCCGGTTTTGAAGCGGTGACGAAAATTTTCGTCAATACGGTCGATCCGTGGACGCTGCGCGACCGCATCGTCAGTCGTCTGTTCGAATTGCGCAAGGAAAACAAGCTGGCGAAAGGCATTAAAATCGCGACCGAATGCGATTGCATTCCGAACAGTCTGATGTACAATCCGACATTGCAGTCGACTTCCGCTCACCCGTTTTCGATGCGCGGTCGCGGAACGACGATGGATATGTAAGGCGGACGACGGCAACGCCGCGGCGCGCAAAGAATTTCGGCGCGCGGGAAGGGAACAAAATCCGCCGGCGCGAAAACAGATGAAAGCGTTTCGGCGGATTATCGTTTTTCCGTCCGTCGATATCGGATCGGTCGTAATAATAAAAAGCCTTTGCGCGCGGCAAAGGCTTTTAAAAAACGGATCTTGCGAAAAATCAAATTTCCGGTTCGCGGAACAGGGGCTTTCCCTGATACAGACGGGCGGCTTGGGATTCCATCAGGGTGCCCAGCGAAATCTGACGGTCGCGAATGCTGATGCGCAACTGATCCGCCACGGACGGATCCGGATTGGCAAATACGAATCGGATTTCGGGGAACATCGTTTTGATGCCCTGCAATTTTTGGTGAATGACGCCCAAAATTCCGCGCCCCAGCAGGTCGGCGGCGAGTTCTTCGCTCAAATCCGCGCTGGTGGCGTACTTGATGACCGAGTTCAGCGCGTCTTCAACGCTGTTGGCGTGAATTGTCGACAACACCAAGTGACCGGAAGTCGCCGCGCGCAAAATCTGACTGGCGCATTCGGGCGTGCGGATTTCGCCCACCAGAATATAGCGGGGGCGACAACGCAAAGCCGATTTCAGGGATTCGCCCCAATCGTTGTTGTCGGGTTCGGTTTGTTTGCACATGCCCAAACCGCCGCGTTTGGATTGGTAAATCCCGTCCAAAGGCATTTCGGGGGGGTCTTCAATCGTGTAGGCGTAGCCGCCTTCGCGTTCCAAAAACTTGCGCATCAGACAGGAAATGGACGTTGTTTTGCCCGCACCCGTGGGACCCGCCCACAAAATCAGCCCCGATTCGCGGTTCAGGGAAATCAGGTGGTTGGTGACGGCTTCGGGCAATCCCAGACGAACGACATCGGGGGTTTTGCGCGGCATGCGTCGCGCGGAATACATCACGCCCGTCAGCGTCGACACGCGTTCAACGCGGTACATGGTCGATCCGTACGCCATGGAATAGCTGGATCGCCCCGTATAGGCGCGTTCCAAAGCCTGATGAAAATCCTCCGCGTCGTCGACTTCCAGCACTTTCAGTCCGAAGCGGGTTTCTCCGTCGTGAATGTAAAGCGTGTGATCCGGCGTGTACCAGATGTCGGAAAAAAGTTGTTCGTCAATCGTAGCCATATCTTTATCCCATTTAACGCTCTTTTATAATACATTTTCCGTCGTTTTGGCAAGCGGGTTTAGATGATTGTTTTGTTACCGTGCCGCGACAAAACGGCGCAGACGAACAAAATCGCCGCGATGATTTCGGTCGCAGGGGCGGCGGGGGCGTCGAACCACACGGACGCCGCCAAACCCGAAACGACGCAAAACACGCCGATTAAACCGCCCAAAAAAGCCATTTGTTCGGGGGATTTCGCAAAAAATCGGGCGGCGGCGGGCGGAATGATCAGCAAAGCGGACACCAGCAGCAATCCCGTCGTTTTCATCGCCAACGACACGAACAGCGCGGTCAGCGTCATAAAAACGGCGGATTGTCCTGCCGTCGACACGTTTTCGCTTTGCGCGACATCGGGCATGACGGCGGCAAAGATTTGCTTTTTCCAGTTTAAAGCCAGCAAGACGGCGCAGATCGTTCCGGCGCAGGCGATGAAAATCAGATCTTCGTCCGTCACCGATAAAATGTCGCCGAACAGGTACGCCGTCAGATCGGTGCGTACCCGCGGCAGATAGGACAGTCCGACGATGCCCGCGCACAAGGCGGTTTGCCCGATGATGATCAGCAGAATATCAACGCCCGTGACGCATTTGTCCGACAATCGCGCCACAACGCCCGCGGTCAGACAGACAACCAGCGCGACGCCCGCGTTTTGTCCGATGCCCAGCGTCAGTCCCAGCAAAACGCCCGTCAGCGCGGAATGGGACAGCGCGTCGCTGAAATAAGCGGTGCGCCGCCAAATCATCAAACACCCGATCGGGCTTGCCAGAACAGCCATGACGGCGGCGGCGACCAATCCCCGCCAGACGAAAGGTTCAGTCCACATATTCGATGCTCCCGTCGGGCAGATGTTTGTGATTGTGGCGATGGCGGTAGATCGCCAGCGTCGGGTGTTCGCCGTACAGTTGCAGGTATTCGGGGCGATCGGCGATTTCTTCGGGCGAACCGCTGCAACAGATATGGCGGTTGACGCACAGCACGCGGTGGGTTTTCGCCATAACGACGTGCAAGTCGTGCGACACCATCAAAATCGCGCAATTTCTGTCGCGGTTCAGGGTTTCCAGCAGGGCGTAGAACCGTTCTTCGCCGACGGGATCCAGTCCTTGGGCGGGTTCGTCCAGCACCAGCAGGTCGGGGTCTTTCAGCAAAGTGCGCGCCAGCAAGAGCCGTTGCGTTTCCCCGCCCGACAACGGGTGGACGCTGCGTCCGGTCAGCCGCGCTATGCCCGTCATTTCCAGAACTTCGCGCAATTTCCGGTCGGGATAGTCGCCGTCCAGCCGTAAAAACCGTTCGACGGTCAGCGGAATACTGCGGGGCAGATTGATCTTTTGCGGCACATAGCCGATTTTCAGTCCTTCTTTGCGCCAGACCGACCCCGAATCGGGCTTGACGATGCCCAAGACCGTTTTCAGCAAGGTTGTTTTTCCCGCGCCGTTCGGACCGATCAGCGTTACGATTTGCCCCGCCGCGATGCTGAAGCCGATATGTTCCAAAACCGCCGCGCCGTCAAAGGTCAGGCAGATGTCCTTTAATTCGACGATTTTATCGTTCTTTTTTTCGCGCGTCATTGCGTTTCCGTCTTAAAACTTGTTTTTTGCGCCGAAGCGTAATACCTTTAACGACTTAAAGGACACTTTTTCATGTTGGTCAAGACTGTTTTTTTGTCAGTTCTGCTGTTTTCGGGAACATGCCGCGCCGCGCCCGCCGTCGTCGCGTCAATCGCCCCCGTTCATTCGATCGTTTCGGCGGTCATGGCGGGGGGCGGCAAGCCCGAACTGTTGCTGAATCCCGCCGTTTCGCCGCACGATTACGCGTTAAAGCCGTCCGATATGCGCAAGCTGGCGAACGCCGATCTGGTGATTTGGGGCGGCGCCGCGCTGGAGTCTTTTTTGCCCAAATCGCTGGAATCCGCGGGGGTCGAAGGCAAAAGCGTCGCCGTCCTGTCGGACAAAAGGCTGACCGTCCTGTCCGTCGCGGGCGGAACGGAAACGGACGGGCATTTTTGGCTGATGCCGTCGAATATGGCGGTCGTCGCCGAAATCGCGGCGGAAAATCTGGGACGGATCGATCCGGACAATAAAACGCTTTACGACAAAAACGCCGCCCAAGTCGCCGAAGGATTACGGGCTTTGCTGAAAAAAGGCGAAAAAAAACTCGCGCCGTATAAAAACAAGCCGTTTGTCACGTTTCACGACGCTTTCGGCTATTTCGAACGGGCGTTCGGCGTTTCGTCTTTGGGCGCGCTTCATATCGACGCGCATCACGCTTCGGGGGCGCGGGCGCTGTCGGAACTGCGCGATAAAATCAAAGCCGCCGGAAAAGTATGCCTGTTTTCCGAACCGCAGTTTTCCGACAAGGCGGTAACGACCGCCGCGCGGGGGCTGAATGTCGAAACGGGCGTGCTGGATCCGATGGGGGCGGGCGTTCCGGCGGGCGTCGGTTTCTATGATACTTTGATGAACGGGTTGTTCGATTCGCTGACGGATTGTTTGAAAAGGATTGATGCGCCGTGAAACCGAAAGACCTTTTGATACCGTTTTGCTGTTTTGTTTTTTTCGCGATCGTCGCGCCCGCGCCGGCGTCGGACGGCGGAGCGCATAAAATCAGATATCCCGTCGCGGCGGGGACGCTTTATCCCCGAAACGGGGCGGATCTGGTGAAAAAAGCGACCGATTTGATTGATGCGGCGGACGGGCGTTTGCGCCTGCCCGCGGACGAAATCCCCAAAGCCGTCATCGTTCCGCACGGCGCGCAGATTTTCGCGGGGGACGTTACGGCGGCGGGATACGCGGCGTTGCGGCGGCTGAAACCTTTTGTAAAGCGCGTCGTTTTGATCGGGTCGTCGCATCGGGGCAAGTATTACGGCATATCGCTGTCTGACGCGCTGTATTGGGAAATGCCCGACCGTCGGTTCAAAGTCGACCGCGAAATGAATGAAAAGCTTTTGAAAATTCAGGGGATCGACTATGACGGAGCCGCTCACGAAGCCGAATCGTCGCTGGAATCCCAGTTGCCGTTCGTGTCAGCCGTGTTTTCCAAGGACGTTGAAATCGTTCCCGTTTTGGTCGAAGACGCCAGTATTGAACAGGTTGCCGATTTGATTGACGCGGTTTGGGGCGGATTGGAAACCGTCGTTGTCGTATCGTCGGACATGGCGTCGGGCAAAGACGCGGACAAAGTCGAAAAGACGGTGCGCGAAGCGGTCAGAATGGCTGAAAACAAGGAATACGGCAGGATTAAAAAACGCCATTTCTGCGCGTCCCTGCCCGTTGCGGGCATGCTGGCTTACGCGGCGGAAAACGGATCGACGGTCAGACTGATCGATTCGCTGGCGACGTCGGGCGCGGGCGACGTGAGAACCGACGAAACTTTAGGCTACGGCGCGTTCGGCGTGTATGAAAACGACGACGGGACGCGCGAGGATTTGGAACATATCGAGGCGGTTCTGCGCGAACATCAGGAAGCGTTGTTGCGCGTCGCGGCGCAGTCGATCGTTTCGGGGTTTGAACGCGGGCGTCCCCTGCGCGTGTCGGAATCCCGCTATCCGGAGGAATTTGCGCGCAAAACGGCAACCTTTGTCAATATCTATCATAACGGCGCGTTGCGCGGCGGGGCGGGGTCGGGCGAACCGTCGCGGTCTTTGCTGGACGATGTGTCGGAAAACGCTTACAACGCCGTTTTTTCGGATTTCCGGTTTGTTCCGCTGACCGAAGACGAAATCAAAACCGCCGAATTGTCCATTTCCGTTTTGACCGATCCCGTTCAGATCCGTTTCGACGACGAAGACGATTTGCTGACAAAGCTTGACCCGCAACAGGACGGCGTGATTTTCCGCGAACGGTCTAACAAGGCGTTGTTCTTGCCGCAAATCTGGGGGACTTTCCCGTCGCCGAAGGAATTTTTGGCGCATTTGAAACAAAAGGCGGGGTTGCCCGCGAATTACTGGTCGCCGACGGTAAAGATCTATCGTTTCCGCGTTGTTGATTTAAACAGCGGGGATTTGGAAAATCCGATGTCCGTCTGGCTGCCGAAAGGAAAAATGAAATGAAAGTGCTGTGGGTCGTCGCCGGAGCTTTGATCACCCCCGATTTCAAAGTGTTGCTTTCTCAACGTCCCGCGGGGAAAAGTCTGGCGGGCATGTGGGAATACCCCGGCGGTAAAATCGAACGGGGGGAAACGCCGGAACGGGCGTTGCACCGCGAATTGAACGAAGAATTGCGGCTGGACATTGATGTCCGGACGTTGGAACCGCTGTCGTTCGCGTCCTATGATTACGACGGTTTCCACCTTGCGATGCCTTTGTTCGTCTGCCGCGAATGGGGCGGAACCCCCGTCGGCGCGGAAGGGCAAAAGTTGGAATTCGTCGATGCGGCGACCGTCGGTTTGTCCGACGCGTACCCGAAACGATAGATCTTTGTCGTTGTCCGCGGCGGTGCGGTTATGGACGGAACGCGCAAAAAAATGAATTTGCGCTCTGGCGGCGCGCGTCGAATTGATATATAGTAGCGCAGACTTTTGACTATCGGACTGAATCGATGACAGAAAACAAAAAGACAACTTTTATGCAGAAACTGCCCAATTATTTGACTTTTATGCGTATTTTGGTCATTCCGGGGGTGGTCGCGTCGTTCTATTTTCCGGGGGTGTTCGCCGCTTGGGTCGGTTGCGCGCTGTTTGTCGCGGCGTCCG
>OQVS01001414.1_pt1 | contig 16363 bp, 18 predicted proteins | sample 1691601 | NCBI WGS metagenome assembly OQVS01 (sample SAMN03418268, study PRJEB22391) | human gut metagenome | biome: human-gut; feature: organic feature; material: feces | host: Homo sapiens | place: Tanzania | collected 2013-01
TTTGGCGCTATTTCAGAAAAATTTCGTACTTTTGACATGCAGATTAATTTTGCGATTCCCCCAATTTTTCACTTTCGTCGGTGGTTGGGGGAATTCTTTTTCCCTTTATCAAAGTTTCAAAATCCATATTACTTTATCAGTCAACTTGTTACATAATTATTGGGTATTTCACAATAGTCCCCTAGTATATCATTTAAGGTTTATCTTCAGTTTTTCCAATATATTACGAACTATTGCAAATAGTTTATGTGTTTAAAAACTCTTGAATACTGTCGAACATATCAGCATCAAGCCTCATCTCATCGCGATAGTGAATGAGAAAGTTGATCTTCGTCTTGAACAGCGAGTTGTTCACCGAATACAGATAGTCGTTCAAAGCTGTCAACTCCTTTATCAACCAGTCGTGCTTTTTCATCATCCAATAGCATAGCACTGTGCAGTCGGACTCAGTGCAAGTAATTGAGGGATCACCACCTCCCACTATTTGAATACCTAAACAGTCCTCCCCACCAAGACCTCTCTCCAGCTGGCAGCTTTGACACTTCCGGTGCAGCTTTGTTACAGTTAACTGCTTGACGTTCAGAAGCAGCTCCAGATTGATAATCTCCGTTATCGGCTTCTCTCCTATCTTGGCATTCTTATCTGGAACATAATCGGTATTCAGTTCGATCTTGTCTGTCACAAGATGCGAAATCCAATGGAATTTCGATGCTGGCGACAGATTCTTAAGGTTCTGCCGCAGCAGGTAGTAGTTCACCCTATCGTTGGCCACATCCAACAGGTCGGCAAGCCGGATGAGTATCATCAGATACTTCAGGCTAATGGTATCATCCTTAGCCTTCGATTTCAACCCATAGACCTCCAGAACGTCATATCCGTGACTTTCAGACACCGTTGCCACGAATGACAGCAGCGTGGGTTCAAGGTATCCAAGCAACGAATTGGAGTGATCGCAAATGAACTTGGCACTATCCTTGGCATGATTATCCCGCACAAGTGTTTCAAAATAGGTATAAACCTCGTTGAAAACCATCACCAAGAACTTACCCGCATCCTTGTATCGTGAATCATTTTTCTCCTTCTTATCGTATGTCCAGAACCTTTTCGTCTCTTCCAGCATCTGCCTCATTAGTTCTGAAATCAAGGCAAGATTTCTTCCATTCTCCGAACTAAGCCTTCCAAGTTCGGGGTGTATCACCATACTGATATCATGAAGATAGCAAGCCAGAAACAAGATATAGTAATCGACATCTTTTAGCACGAAATAGTCTATCCTGTTTGTCAGCTCATGCGACTTAGTGATGAGCGTTACTGCGTGTTCCTCGTTGTGCAATGTGTATGAGTTTAGGAACTTCGAGCCGTTGTACCACAGACCCTTGGAGAGGCGGTGGGTCATTATCAAGTCATCCACCCATTTCGGCTTTCTAACATTCCTGATGAAGATGTTTAGCACTTCCAGCACCCCCATGTCAATTCCCATCTGGTTGGAGATGTCTTTTTCATCAATATGCTCTATAAACTCCTCAAAGTCCTCTAAAGTGAAATTCCGGTTTCGCAAGTAGGCCATAATCCGAAGTTCTGTATATCTGAACCTTCGGGCGCTCATCTTCGTGCACGCCAGCGCATCCGACGGTACCACGTTCATTATTTCCGAAAAGAACACGTTGAGAATCCGGCGCTGATACTCTGCCGATGCCTTCATCACAAACTTCGTAAACTCTCTTCCATCAAACCCCGTTTCCTGCATATCATAGATAGTGGGGAATTCCTTTCCGCCAACACATTGTCCTAAAAATGTTCGGAATGTTTCCATCTCCTTCTCCATATCCACGCTCTGAAGTCCGCTGAAGTTTTCCTTCGACCATCTTATCAGGGAGGCATAGATGTCCTGCGCAAGGGTTTTCATCTGGAAGGATGCATTCACATCCTTGGCATAAAACAGCCAGTCCGTTTTGCCATCCGTTTCAACATTGCACCCCTCCATCAGTTGTTTCTCAAAATCCCGTATCTGCGATTGGAATTCTTCAGCTTCCTTTTTAGACAGTTTCTGTATAAGCAGCCGATACTCCGACTGGAAAATGTCCTCATCAAACAGTTCAAAGAACTCCTCCGCATTGTCTTTATTCGATAAGAACCGTTCAATGAAACTCTTCTTCTCTTCATTAGGGCCTCCATCCTCCCTTATCTTTAGCAGACGGTTGCGATATAGAAAGAACTTCTTGAACCGCTTCAGCAGTTTCAATCTCGATGCTATTGCATCACCGCTCTGTCCTCCCCCATCACCTTTCTTCCCATTCAGATCTTTTATCTCCTTCGAAATCACTTCATCCAGGGCCTGCAACTTCTTCAACGACACATGGTCATCAATCTCGTCCAGATTGTACGCCAGCTTCGAGTGCATTGAAGTCTCCCGGGTAATGTTGGCTATCGGCCCATACTGATTGTCTGCATCATCGATATGTGTAAAGACACTCTTGCCCTCTTCGTGAAACTGAATAATGTATGTCAACCTCTTCTGAAAGTCTATACAGTCCACTCCCACATATTTTTCTATATCGCTCGGTCTTTTCTCATTTTCTTCACACCATGCCTTCAACTTACTGTTGAGATCCAAAATCTTCCGCTTGAACTCATCATCGTCCAACTTCGACTGGATGTATATCACCGAGTCATCCACATAGAAATAGGCATCCCCATTGAATAGTTCCTCCTTCATCAGCAGGTTCTTAACCTCTATCATACAGAGGTTCCCGAAGAAATACGACTGGGGCAAGCCCTGCGGAATGCCGCAACTCATATACTCCTCTACTCCTGCCACGTCAGTGCCATCTGGATAATAGCAGTCTATCCACGGCTCTACATTCTCCTTCTCGATCTTGAAATAAAGCAATTTGGCCACCGCCTTACTCAAGTCCTCCTTGTCATCGGCATACCGTCTCGACAATTTGCTGATGATATAGTCATACAGCATCTTTGGCGAGATGGACGGGAAGAAATTCTTGATGTCAAGGCACACTTCCGTCAAGTAGCTGTGGTTCTGCTGATATGCCCGACAGTGCTCAATCACATCCTCGGTGTATTCCTTATATTTCCTTTGCCAACTGTGGAATAGGTACTGAACATCAGTACTGGGTATATTCCCGTAAAAATTGTGAGGAAGCAGTTTCGACAAGTCGGAGAGGTTCCTTTTCCCCGCATCCAAGTCATCATCGAACATAAGGCAGTTCATGATGCTCACCATGCATATTAGGTCGATAAGTTTTGCCGTATGCATCGGGCGAAAACTCAGCTTCTGCTCATGCGGATCATACTTCTTCAACTTGAAATAGACCTTAGCGCTAAACAGGTTGTTCTTATCCTCTAACAGCCACCGTAACCTTTTCTGACATGCTGTTATTACGCCATCAATCAGTTCCACATTGTGCTTGTCGGCAAGGGCATAGTATAGTTGTATATCGTCTTCGTCCAACAAACCCTTTTCGAACACATACGACTCCATGCAGTATATCGAGTTAAAGATATTCTGCCCGTCCAGTATTTTGTCAACCAACTTCATGGTACTAATTCTGTTTTTGATTTGTCAATCATTTCCAAAGCCATATCCATCAGTTTTCCCGTGTCGGCACACTCTTTCCTGATGCCTGCTACCAACACATTCTCATTCATCTTCACACTGACATTATACACTCTTTTCACCGCTGCCATGCAGTAGAAATTCTGCCATAGTACACTGCTCCTCACGGATGGAGTTCCCACCAATAAGTCAACGTCGATGAGGTCACCAAACACCACATGCATCTCTTCCCCTTCTCTCGGCATATTCGCCAATAGATTGATGTCTGCCACCACATTAATTAGGAATCTGATGGCCTCTGCAAGATACTCACCATAACGATTCCTGCGTTTCCTCATATAGCTCCATGTGTAGTTGAACTGTGGGTTCTGCGACACAAAAAACATATAGCCCGATAGTTGCTCATTACCTTTTAGCACTACATCAATGGCATTCTTCAACTTCTCTTCATCCTCATACTCTTTCCCACTATATTTCACTGCGATCCCAATCAGCATCTGCATAATAATCAGTTTGTCTCGATAATCCCGTACGATACACTCATCCACTTCTCCCTCATTGACGTCTATCGCGGTTTCCTGTATATCGTCGAGCAAAGTTTTTAAGGTGTATTTTTCCTTGTCCATCTTCAATCTGATTGTCGTGTTATTATTTTTTATTTTGCAAAGAGTTCCTGTAGTAATCACAGTAATCCTTAGTCCCTTCTGGCAGTTTCTCGGCTCTCAGCATAGCGTAGTGGTTTACGAAGAATCTCCGCAATTCCACGAAAGCCTTCTGCCCAGCCTCATCTTGGTCAGGGAACATGTGAAGGTCGTAGTTTCGCAGTGTCACCAGATCTTCTAATGGCAGTATTGTCGCACTTGGTATCGCAACAGCATTCTGCCCTGACGATAGCAAAGCCATACAGTCCGTAATCCCCTCGCTGATAAAAAGCTTGTCGCCTCGTTTCAGTGAATTCAATATAGGAAGGTTGAAGAGCCTTGTCTTTCGTAACGACAGAAACTGAAACCGAGGAGCATCCTCTATTTCTCCCAAATATCTCGATTGCACTCCCACAAGCCTTCCATCTCTCTCATAGTATGGGAACAGCAGGCATGGTGTGTAGAAATAGAAGTACAACCCATACTGTCCCTTCTTCAGCAGCCCTGACTTCAAGCACCTCTTCTCACCAAACCGGCCTATCAGCATTGCAATAGCCCTTTTTGGAAAGGTGACCGACTTGATATTCAGTCGTTCTATAACTTCTTCTTTGAAATGTCGCTCCTCAAAGAGGAACATCTTGGCCTGTTCCGAAAGTTTGGCGTTTTCTATTAGCCAAGTATATAGTTCCTCGTCAAACTCGCCTATCATCTCCTCCTTCTTTGGCAGATAAATCCGCTTCACTCTCCTTCTCACGGATTTCTTCTGCTCGTCATTCTCCGGCCACCAGATGTTGAAGCGGTTGGCCAGCCAGATACAAGCCTCTTTGAACGCCCACCCCTCATGCTCCTGCACCAACTGTATGGGACCGCCTCCTTTATTGCATACAAAGCAGAAGAACATGTTCTTCTTGCTGTTGAACGTCAGACTGGGTCTATGGTCATCGTGCATAAAACAACGAGCTTTATGTTTCGTCACGGTAATGCCCAACGCCCCCGCCACATCCTCTATCAGAAGTCCGTTCAGTTTTCTTACTATATCATCAGGAATGGTCATAATATGAGAACTAATCTAGGAATTGTCATCAAATGTTTTCACCCCGAGCGAAGCAGCAACCAACCCCTTCAATTTCTGCGTCCGACCCATCAAAATTACAATTTTATATCGGTTTCCGGCAGTTTCGGCCGGATTATTTGTCCGTTTTTCATGGCGATAAGAAAAAATTCTGCAGAAGTGCATTCTGTTCCAAAACCACAATGTAGAGATGGTTTTTCATGGCGAGGATACAGTTTTTCCACAGGAGCTCCGCATTGGCTGCAAGTTTCCGTGTCAGGCAGCCGATAAACTCGCCCTTTGTTCTATCCTGTCCGCCAGTTTAGCCACGTTTGCCGTGTGGATGCCGAAGAAGATATACAGGATTTCCGCCCGTTTCGTCCTGGCCATACACCACCACAAAAACCTCAATAACACAACTCCCTCACCCAGTTTCCGCCACCCAAATATAAAGCAAAGCGCCTTGAAATACACCACACGCCCAAGCACGGCAGCTGGCTTGACATAGCTGAGATTGAACTCTCTGCCCTCGGGAACCAATGTCTGGCAAAAAGGCGCATAAACAGTGTCGAAAAACTTAACGAGGAACTTTCGTCTTGGCATACCGAGCGAAACGACGGTCAGAAGAGTGTGAACTGGCAGTTCAAGTCTGCAGATGCTCGTACCAAGTTGAAGCACCTCTATCCTATATTGAACTTTTAAGTGTTACAAAGTACTATGGACATATTTATTGACTATTCTTCTCTTTCATCACCTGATCCTCGATCTCTTCACCTAGTATCTGAAGGCAATTGAAGTTGTAGACATAGTAAACAACTGAGAAAAGAAGGAAAATCGCACAGCAGTTACCCAAAATTGCCGCTAAACACATACTGAAATCAAACTCCGTTAAAACATAGAGAACAGTGTCAATACAGAAAAAGTACATGAAAGAATTTCTAATCTTCTTGTATGAATACCTGATAGACTTCTTAATAGTTTCATTCGCTACACCATCCGTCTTCGGAGACACGGTAAGACTCATTCCAACAGAGAATATGACACCCGCCACAGTATATAAGGTATCCAAAACATCGCCCGTCATTAACACCCTTGTGTATAAGGATAAAACAACGGCCAAGACTATTGATATCAACAAGTATATAGATAACTTTTTCATGACAGCAACAAATGTACTGATTCTGAAATCCAAATTGCGAAAATCATCATGCAGAATACTAACTTAATCTTATCTTTTGTATCATCTTCTGATATATTTCCTGCTCGGATATTGCGCCTCCATCTTCTTCAACATCGATAATTTCTGTTTTCAGCACATCTGAGCCCTTCAATTTCTTCCCGTTAGTCTGAATTTTAATGTTTTCAGGATCTTCAATCTGTTTTAACGATGCTCCAGTTGTCCTGGACTTATACTCCTCAACAGACATACTTTTAGGCTTAGAAAAATTAAGAACAAGTTTAGCAGAACAAATATTATCTTCAATAAGTTCTTCCAGAGAATCCGTATCAGAAAACAACTTTCTAAGAGCCTTTTTTGTAATACTTATAACGGAGGACTCATTTGTCCCTCCAGCAGTATTATCTCCAGCAGCTAAAACAGAAGAGTTTGTATTTATCGTTATCTTTTTTAGATCAGCTACCGAAATAGTATCTTGATTAATTGTAGGAGTAAAATTAATAATCCCTCCCGAATCCTTTGTATTAAGCAACCAGTTTACATAAGTTTCGAAGCGAGAAATCGTCGAACGCGAATCTAAAGTAACAATCAACCGGCTATCCGACAGGCAAAAATAGAAATAATCCAGACAGGTTCTCTCATCTTTATTTGCATTTTTGTTTATCGTACTAACTTTGAATTGGTTCTTACTCAACATCGCCTCTGTGACAATCGGGACATCTGCACTATTTGCTATACGTAGATAAGTTCCAGCAATAATATTATCATTTAAGACTGTCAAAAAATCGGAAATAACATCTGATTTATCAGATGCTTGCCTATTCAGTGGCATCATACGTGAGGACGCAGATGAGACCAACTTACTTTTCAGCCGGCGTACAAGGGATTCATTTAAAGTAAAAGCCGATGAGTTAACATTAAAATAGCGTAGAGTTATCTTTTTCATATCAGTAATTCTATTATTCTATGAAGCTGACAGTTATGGTATAAGCTATTCAGTCGAGGAATATACCATCACCATTAAGACAAAGATATAAAAACTATTTTGTTACTTCTCAAAAAAACTGTGAATCCAGTCCTAAACGCACAATAGAAACCCCATTTCAACCACATCAAAGGCGAGACATTACATCTTCTCCTCAATCATTTTGTCAATGTCACCAATCCAAAGCTATTAGTCAATGCCGAAGACTTCAACTCCATACTTACCCAACCGCTCCCCAAAAAACACTCCTGCTACAATCCCACAATAATCCAAGTCAATGTCAATGCAGTCTCACCGCACTCCAACACCCCACTACTTCCCCAAAGAAGCCAAATACTCCTCATGCAAATGATAATACTTCATCTTGAACAGCACATACGCCACAGAAAGCAGCGCCAATGCCACAAACAAGTAAATCCAATGCCAAGCCACAAGCGAAAGCCCACAAGCAGACTCCAGAACCGGACAAAGGAAAATGAACCCAACTGACACAGCGAGCTGCAGCAAAGCATAGAACGAAGACACCTTGACATGCCCAATCTTCAGTTCATTCGCCATCAGCTGATAAACATGCTTACGATGCGCCTCGCCCAAATTCTCATGCAGCATAATACGATGACAAATAGTCAGACATCCATCCACGCCATACACCAGCAAGAAAATCAGCCAGGTAATATCACCAGTTGCAAGAATAAGAGAACCTATCAGAAACAGCAGGATATACGCCACACCTATCGAGCCCACATCACCCGCGAAACACTTCGCCTTACCCTTCGGACGGAAATTGAAGCAGCAAAACACAACATCAGCGAGAATCACAACATAAATCAACGACTGGTCCACAAATCCCATTGACGAATTAAGCAACGCCAGCGGCACAAGCGAAGCCAATGCATACGCACCGGTAATGCCATTCACACCATCCATGAAATTGATAATATTGGATGCACCCACACACACCACCAACGCCACAATCACCATCCACCACATATCCCAATGCAACAGTCCCAGCTGATAAAACATCATTGCCATCGCCACAAACTGCGCAACCAGCCGCACACTATCCGGAAGCGAACGAATATCATCCACAAAACTGACACCCGCCACCAGCGTCACCGCCACCAAGAACCACAAATACTGAAACCCGAAAAACGCGCCCCAAATCCACAGCCCCAGCAAAAAAAATTCCCCCGCCCCTAAGAACCACCGTAGAATGCGAACTTCGCTCATTGGGTTTGTCAATGATATTGAAACACGCTGCCACGCGGAAGTAAACCACCTCCACGACAAACAGCAGTACAGCAATCACGCCATACAGCAAATATGTATTCATATTGAATTAATTAATAGAATTTAAGAGTCATTTCTTCACGATGATCAAAACCAACATATTAAAACCTCATATTTGGTTTCGGGAACGTCATCAGATAATCATGGAATTGACCAATTGTCACGCTACCGTCCAGCAAACCCTTAAAGTAGTCTCCAGATGTTCTATCAAAAGTATTATTATTAAACGCAGAACCTTTTGCTGCAATGATGAAGTTATAGTCCGTCAAATGACGACATCTGGTTTCTATCTCTGAACGCTTCATCTTAACCAAACTTCCAAACAATTTAGTGGACCCATCATCTTCTTCCTGTTTGGTTATTTTTTTACGAAATAACCAGCACGGCTTATATATCGCATATTCCTCATCCACAAGTCCATCCATATCAACCTTCAACTCGTTAATTCTTTCCGAGGTCAAGTGTTTATCCAAACCAGTAGGCTTCTGCCCCTTAGCCTCTACATAGACATAGTTTGAATAATATCGACCATTCTCCACAAACGCCACAATTCTTCTTATCACAAGTTCATCCCACCCTATCATAAAACGCCTTCTTCCAACACGTTTGAATGAGGTCACATCAAGAGCACTTCCTGCTCTAAACCACCATATAGGATCGTCCACACATTCAATACTCATATCAAATTTGAGTGGAGCGCTTAAAAGTTTACTCAAATGGCGGTATATATCCCTCGGTTTTGTAATCTCCAATAATCCTCTGCTACCAGGGAATGCCTCAGCCATCCTCCTTCTGAAGAACGAAGTTGACTCTTCGGCAATTATAGTCATTTCATTATCGTTGCCTCTTGGAAAGAAACGTTCAACCTTCTTTTCAAGCCAATTGATCAAGTATGGTTTATCCAAATGCCTGTGCTTTCCATTCTTGTTTATAAAGTCAATAACAGCAGTTATCTTCGGTGTTAAATTGCATGCTTTCGATGTAAAACTGTATATCGAACGATGATTAATATCGAAAGGCATATCAGCTGGTTTCCATTGTCCCTGATGTGCAACAACTACGACATAGTCTACCCCCAAGGCGCTCATAGCGTAACCTAATTCCAACAACACATTCGGATTTGGCACTTCCTTATTTACCGTCGATCCATTCCCCAAAATATTCTCATAGTTACACGACGGTGTAACATCGGCTAAGAAGATATCACAAGCATCTATCTTCCTTAGAATTGTCTGGTCTATCGAAGGCATTCCAGATACGCCAAGAGTCGAATGGTCAATTTCAAGTTTCACACCTTGCAATCCCAGGCTCGTCCTTGCAGCATCTAGCGCTTTCTCAAGAAGTTTACGACTTTTGTTATCATCAGATTGCCATGAGAAGAACAGCTTATAAGTCTTTGCCATTATTCATCAATAGTTAATTATTAAACACCCTACAAATAGTTAGTGGTCATTTTTTGGACTAGCCTATAAATCAAGCATATAGCATACGCTTAACTCGTCGCCGAGCCAATTTTTAACCATTTTCCGTATTTTTTTGTTTTTTTATGTGGTCGACAGACTTAGAAGCGAAAGATGCTTCTTCCCTCCTGTCACCATATCCTCGAAGACGTCCCCGAGGAACCGCCATACCGATTGACCGGCAAGCTTCACTGTACTCACTACGCTCAAATATACTGCTGCCATTTCCGCACCAGCATCACTTCCGTAGTGTTGTATAGCTTTTCGCAACGCTGTAAATGGACGGACCTGACGTTCTGCTAAGTTGTTCTCTATCGGATATCTTCCATCCTTGCAGCACATGAACAAGCCTTCCTTGAAGTGGTCGAAGTAGTTCAGAGCTTGGTCCATGTAATAACTTCGTTTCGGATTCTCCTTTGAAAGCTCTTCCTTCAACAGACTCCGCAGTTCCTGTTCTATCCGCGATGTCTCTTCGGACTGACGAGCTTCATATATCTGCTGTGACGTACAACCTTTTTCCTTATAGATACTTTCCAACTCGTACAAGCGCTGTATCTGTTTTATGAACTTCTGTGCCGATGTATCCTTTCCCAGATTATACGCTTTCTTGAACTTCACAAACGTATGAGCCATGCAGAGCAGGTGATCCACGCTCAGCGTTCCGTCTAGAAAGTTATATGCATTGTAGCCGTCTGTCATTATCGCCTTCACTTCAGATTCTCCCAAGAAGTCAGTAAGTACCTTCCTCCCTCGGGAGCCCTCATCATAGAAGAAGATCACTATCTTCTCAGTTTTGTTCACCAGCACCCACATGTATTTCTTCAGGTATTTGTTATACCTGCGGACCTTGCACCATGTCTCATCGCAGTTCAGGATACTGTCTTTCTCCAGCGCCTTGTCCTTCAACACCGCTATCAGATTGTCCAGATAGCGTTTACCCTTCTTCAACCAATTCTTCAGCGTATTCTTGCATACCTGCAGGCCCATATCATTCAGATACACAAGCAGATTTCCGCTGGTCACGCGCTTTACATAACATTCATACGCCAATGCCTGCAACAGTTCCGGTGATGACTTCGTGCCTTTTATCGGTCGTCTGTTCTCCTCTCCCGGCATCGGTATATACATCCAGCGGGCTTTCTTCTCGCCTGGCAACTGCACGCGCAACTGCTCCACCGTCTCCTTCAGCATAAACGTCTTCAACGTGTAGAACGTCTTCAGGCGCCTGTCTTTGATTATCGCTCCCGCAGGCAGTTGACTCCTGTCAAACTTATGTTCCGTCTTATTCAGACGTTCTATTATTTCCTTCAGGCCCATCCCACCGTCCACTCCAGATTTCAGTCTGTTTCCCCCACAACAAACACACTCCAAGCCAACTGCACGCCACCCTGTCGCTGCCGAACAAGAAGCACAGGATTTCCGTCCGCGTCGTCCAGCCTTGACCCTTTTGACACCGTAGCACTGTCCCGAACACATCCGAAACCTTCCGAAACCACCACACACCCAAATCACTCGATGAAACGTTTTAAGAAAAAGGTCCTAAACCATCAAATAATACACCCCTCACCCAGCTTCCACCGCCCAAACAAAAAGCCCCACAAACAACACGCACCTCCAAACTTCCAAGCCGAAGATTAAGGTCAATGCCACTGCAGCCCACCCACCTCCAAAATACTTGTCAATGAAAATACACGTAATCCTTCACTGCCCACGCTCAAAAGCCCCTGCTCCAAACCCCTCACCAACCAACACCCCCACTAATACTCCCTCATCACCACCTCAAAGGCCTCCGCATACATCAAGCCCCACTGTCCGCCACGATACGCCGCCAGCCCCTCGATAAACTCCGCCGACCTCGGATGCGGGTAAGGCCTCATCACGCCCCTGTACATCGAAAGTGCCTTCACTTTCGCATCCACACCATCCTTGCCGACCTTCACATAACAATTCGGATTGAACGACACCATCGCACTGTTGATCTTCCACTCCGTACACGACGGCACCTCCATATACCAGAACTCCCTCACACGCTTCACCTCCGGACGACGCTGAAACAGCCTGACCGCCTCCTGGCACGCCATCGAAGTCTGCAAATGATCATTGTTCGTATCCGCCGGATGATGCGTAATCACCACATCCGGCTCACTCTCCCGAATCGCAGCCTCAATGAACTGCACCAACTTCAAATGAGGCACAGTATTCATTTCAATGTTAGGAAATGTCCCCTCGTATATCCTATTGACACCAAGGAACTTATTCGACTCATTAGTATCATCCCCCAATTCTGCATCCGAAGGACGGAAAGCACGAGCCTTCGCCTCAGTACACATAATGCACACATCCACAACATCACCATTACGTGACCACTTCCACATCGATGCACCAGCACCCAAAGTCTCATCATCAGGATGAGCCACAACCAGTAAATATTTCATTTTATCAATATAATCTTATTAAACATTCTTACTATACCCCACCAGCTTATCATGCATCCACTGAGGATACTTCCCACATGCCGTATAGAGAATCGCCACCACTGTCCATAGAATCAGTTTGACATCCCCAAAGAACGAAGCATGCTTCACATAATACACATCCAGCTTCAAGCGGATAGGCAGAACCTTTTCATTATACTCCTTCTCATCAGGAAACTGGTCACCATAGATATAATCCCACAGGCTCGACTGCGAAGTAAGCCCACAAGGGACAGTCGCAGCAATCGCATTCTCACCCCCACGGGTAATATCCACTTGGTCGACAGCAGCAGGACGCGGACCCACAATCGACATCGTCCCATTAAGAATATTTATCAGCTGAGGGAGCTCATCAATCTTAAGACGACGCATTACCTTACCCCACCAGAATATACGGTCCTGATTCGGACGCAAAGACGCCTCATTCGCCCCACGGGCAACACGCATCGACCTGAACTTCCACATCTTGAACTGCTTATTGTCCTTGCCCACACGATTTGCAAAATAGAATAATGGTCCCGGATCGCTTATCTCTGTAAGTATAATACTTACAATCCATATGGGACTAGTTCCAATGATGCCCAGCAGGGCACAAATAACATCAAAAAAACGCTTGAAAAATCTATACGCCATAAAACAAAACCATTATCTCATTGTCTTCTTCGGTTCTATCCCCTTAAGACTCTCATCAAAAGTCACCACATTATAGTCAAAATCATATTTCGACATCTCCGGGACATAATACGAATCCGAAAACATCTTAGGAATCTGAGGCAAAACGAAAGAACCCAACCATACCAAAGGATTAAACATACCGGTTATCCAAACCTTCTTTCCGTACATCTTCGCAAAAAACCGGATACACTCCACAGTGTCCACCAACTCCTTATTCTGCGGATAGAATGTACCGTCCAGTTCTCTCGCGATCAGCTGCTTCACGAATTCAGACAAATTATCAATGGCAAGCATCGACCGCTTATTGTGCCACGCCGGAAATACCGGTGTCTGAGTAGCCAGCCAAGCCAGCCTCTGGAAATTACCCTTTCCGGTAGGTCCGTAAATCATTGGCGGACGAATAATAGCTATCTTAAACGTATCACACGACAATTCATTAAGACCCTTTTCTGCCTGCAATTTAGAATCACCATAGAAATCATTAGGATTAGGCATCGTATCTTTTGTTACCACATCCCCCTTCAATGACTTGCTCGCGTGATAAACGATTTTCGAACTCATGTAAATAAACTGCTTCACGCCATGAGACTTCGCCCACTTAGCCACCTCAATGGCCAAATCCCTGTTTACCTTATAATAAAGAGGAGCCATTTCCGGCTTTGGATCCACATGAGCAATACCCGCAACATGAAATACAGCATCATACTTCGAGAAATCAGCTTGTTTCCAAACTCCATCCATAGTATCCACCGTATCCACCTGATATTTATCAGGCTCGCGCATCAGCCAACGTTCTACGGAAGTACCCACAAAACTATTGGCACCTGTTATCAATACTCTTTTCATTTTTAAAAATTCAAATATGCAATAGTTGGAATATGGACTGGCTCTTATGCTCCGCTTCCAGCTATCATCTATTTCATCACCAACTTGTTATATACTGTCTTTACCCAATTAACCAGAGAAATACCAACGATAGTAATTGTCAATGTCAATACAAATGCCACCACCGAATAACTACCGTTATTAGAAACTGCAGCACTTCCACATCCTAAAAGCACACCAACGATCACACAGACAAAGCCCTTGATCGGATTGTGGATAGCCATAGCGGTGAAACTGTTGCGACCGAACCATTTAATCCAATGCATCCACTTTGCATCATTCCGACAAGACTCAGTACCGGCAAGCAACATACAGAACAAAAGCATCATCGCTATTCCCGCCAATGCACATGGATATGTAATCAACGGATTATGAATATCTGCATGTCCAAATGATATGCTGCCATTGCAACTACTTCCAATAAACACAAGGGAACCGAGCAACATGCATGAAATAAGTGCAACGACACGATGGCTATCCACCCAGTTCTGCATCTGCTGATGTCCGAATTTCTGCACTATCAGATGTCCTATCGCGAAAAAAGGCAAGCCAAGACAAGCGACCTCCAAATTCCATGGCAGCAAAGTAATATCTACGACATCGACATACGTAATCATGTAATAACTTACCGATGCCAAGGCAATGCTGACAATCAAAATCCATACTTTCTTGAAGCCTGACAAGAAATAATAGATAATCTCCATCACAAACAGGCAAGTTACAAACCACAACGGCACATTGTGAACCAAGAAACCACCACTACCTTGAGCGATGAAAGTCTGCGCCAACGGCATCCAGTAACTATCCAAATGGGCATGTGTCACTAAGGAGAATGCAGCCCATACAAACCATGTCAAGAACGAAAATATCACATATGGCACGAGCATTGGTATATGTTTCCAAAAGCTGGAAATGCAAAGTACAGATGTCATACTCTTTCAATGGCCTATCTGTAAGCCGGGAAGGAGTGATGGCACATGGCAGCATCGGATGAACACCCGAAGCACGGAGAAGTGCTGGATGAAGTTCTGCGGGACGAAATCAAGGATTTACCCCCTGAACAGATCCGGCAGGTGCTTGAGTACATCGGGCAGCTGAAGGAGCAGTAACGCATCCTTCAGCATGGGCAGGCTCCCTTATTGGGGGTCTGCCTTTTGTTCTGCATCCAGAAATTTCAGGAAGCGAACGTATTCTATAACCTTTAGCATTTCATCATCGGTCAGGCTCTGAACGCTGTCTAAAAGCTGCTGCTGTAAGGCGTTCTTAATACTTGACTCCGGTACGTCTACCTCTCCGCGAAGATAGGCAACAGATACCCCATAAAGGTCTGCAATGGTTGCTAGGTCCGAGTCGGTAGGGGCGGCTTTGCCGTTTTTCCAACCTGCAATTAGAGAACGGCTCTTTCCACATAGGCGCGCTATAAAAGCGCCTGATGTGCCATAGCGTTCGGTCAAATCGACGATGCGTTGTACTGTAACCGTCATACGTTTTACCAGCTTTCTTCTAAGAATCTTGTGCACGGTGCTGAAATCTAACAAATGTTTGCTTTGCGGTCTTGTCCTCTAACAAGTGTTGGATTATTATATAATCACAATCAAACATTTGTTAGATTGCAAGAGCCAATGGAGGACAGGACGATGAGAACAGTAAAATACAGCGAATTGAGCCGGGCGATGCATGATTTCACAAAGCAGATTGACACGCTGGATGAGTGCATCGAAGTTGGCTTGGTTTCAGGCGAAAAGGTGCAGATTAGCATTTCGGCCAGTTGCCCGGAAACAAATCCGGAGAGAGTAGCAGAGTTTGCAAAGCATCTGTCCGAAGTTGCAGTGGCGGCAAAGAACTTTAAATACGCCGGTTGTACAATTGTTCGATAAGGAGGATCCGATTATGACGTATGCAGACATCAACAAAATGTTCACCGCTGAAGTAAGCAAGTACTTGGCGCGTGGATATCACTTCAACACAGCAAGCATGAGTGGGAGCCAAGGTGAAACCGCCAAGGTTGATCTGACCAACGGTACGGAGATAATTCGAGTTCTGCTTCGAACCTTTTCCGATGGCTGGGATAAGCAGGGAACGGAATTGTTTGTCGGCCGTGTGGCCGAGAAAGAGAACGTACGTCTGGATGTGGCTTACTGCGTCAACACG
>OQVS01001417.1_pt1 | contig 16315 bp, 11 predicted proteins | sample 1691601 | NCBI WGS metagenome assembly OQVS01 (sample SAMN03418268, study PRJEB22391) | human gut metagenome | biome: human-gut; feature: organic feature; material: feces | host: Homo sapiens | place: Tanzania | collected 2013-01
GCGCTCCGCTACAGGAGCGTAGAAATAATTGGTCCCGGGGTGGAATCTGTTTCCGTCCACAAGCGTGCCCCAATGCTTGTATGCGTAATGCTTCTTTCCATCCGCATCCACGGTATAAACTTTCGTCGAAGCATATCTGTGATCGCCTATCGTGTGAACAATAACCTTGTTCCGCGTGTCTTTGTTTACCGGTCTTCCGAGTGCCATGTCATAATCATATTAACAGATATAAATATACCCATAAATATTGACATACGCAACAGTTTTGGAGTTTATTTTCAAATATTTAAGACTTTTGGGTACAAGAAATTGAAAAACTCAGATCACCTAGACAGAAAAAACAGGTGCCAAAACGAATAAATCGTACTGACACCTGTTTAATTTACTATTATTCAGTAGTTTACCTACTAATATTCCTCCTCATTAAAGATGGAATAACGCTTAATACACGCAATATATAAGATATTGACGAAGATTTAAGTCAAGTTATTTCATCGTAAAATCACATAAAATGAGGATTACTCGTGTCTATAATCTGTCTATCGCGTCAAGAAGAAAGTCCTGCACATTAATGTACGATATGCCGTGCTCATCAGTCCAAGGGATAATGTCATCCTTGACAACAACCAACTTTTGAAAAGAGTCATCAATCCTCAACAATGAATTCAGCTCTTGATCTTTTTTTTCTTGGGTGGCAACTGTAAACGCTGACTGGATATAATACCGTTTGTCGGCTTTATTGAGCACAAAATCCACCTCCAACTGAGAACGTCTGCTTCTTTCCGCATCATCTTTCCAGTTATATTCGACAACACCAACATCAACAGAGAAACCTCTTGAAGACAATTCATTGTACAGAATATTTTCCATAATATGAGTTTCTTCCTGCTGCCTGAAGTTTAATCTCGCGTTTCTCAATCCGACATCCGAAAAATAATATTTTAGTGGCGTGCCTATGTAAGCGCGACCTTTGATATCATACCTTTTGGCTTTTTCCAGTATAAACGCATCAATGAAATAGTTAAGGTAAGAAGATATTGTGTCGCTCTTGATTTTAATATGCTTGTCACTTTGAAATGTGTTCGATAGCCTTGTCGAGTTTGTCAACGACCCTATAGCCGAAGCCACAACATCCAAAAGGTCCTCGAGAATGCTCATCTGCCCCTTTATCTTGTTCCTTTCAACCACATCCTTAAGATATGTCAGTTCGAACAAGTCCTTCAAATATTTGGCCTTACCCTCGTGAGATTGAAGATGCATGACATACGGCATTCCTCCATAAGCGGCATACTCTCTCCAGGCATATCTCTTGTCGGAAGGGAACGCATCGTAAAATTCACGGAACAACAACGGGTGGACCCGAATTTCATCGCCCCTATCTCTGAACTCTGTAACAATGTCCGATGAGAGCATTTTTGAATTACTCCCGCTCACATATATGTCAATGTTTGGCTGTTTGTTAAGTCCGATCAATACATCGACGAAACTTATAGTGGCATCTTCAGTGTCCGGAAGATAAGGATTATGTATTGTAGCGACTTTTTGAATCTCATCTAACAGAACATAGTATTGTACGCCATCATCCTTAGTCAGGTTTCTTACATACTTTCCTAATTCCAAAGGATTCCTTAACATCGCGTTGATGTCGTCATCCAGCGCAATGAATATTACATGCTCGTCTTTGACTCCAATAGATGCAAGATGTTTTCGGAACAACACATTCATCAAATAAGATTTGCCACAGCGCCTGATGCCCGTGATTATTTTAATCTTTCCATTTCCTCTCTTGCTCTCCAGCAACGAAATGTACCTGTCTCTTTTTATCTCCATATCGTATCGGTCATAAATGCGTATTTACGCAATTTTATCCTTTATGATGCAAATATAACAAGTTCTGACTGGTCAAACAAATTTTCGTGATATCTTCCGAGACTTCCAAGACACTTGATTGCCAAACCGCAAAAGCAGTCGCCACTCAGTTAGCTGAAAGACTTCCAAAATATTCAGAGTACGTCAAAGTAAAAACAACTCGTCCATAATACTGTGTTTCAACAAGATAACATAATTCATCTTTCAGAGATTTGAACATTTTGCAGGGCAGATTTGAACATTTTGTAATGAAGGATCTAAGTTTATATTGTACAATTTCGGAGTTGCATTTATTATTTCTCATTTGTACCTTGCCTTGATTTCGTGTAAAAAGATGGCAGACGACATCTTGATTACGTGTATTTTTTGCTGATTGTATAACTTGATTACGTGAAAAGAGATTCTCCATCGCATTGGTCATAAATGCGTATTTACGCAATTTTACCCCTTATGATACATAATATAGATAATATTTCAACTATTTCGAGCCACACTTCCAACAAAAAGCAATTTATCCGAATCTTTTGTCAGTCGGCTGAAATAGCGTAGTTTTACAAACACAAAAATGCGTAAATACGCAATTATTGTACTATAAAAACAACGTTTCTTATGGAGAAGCGTGATATTCATATTGAAATGAACTTGTGACTGCACAGGATTTGAAAATAAATGACACAAGCCATATGCGGCCTGTGTCATTTTAAGATTTTATGCCGGAACGCCGCTGACGGGGACTGCCGTTTCTGGCCGTTCAAATATTAAAGCGGCGCGAAGGAAGGAACGGCGCGGCGGGACAGGTCAGAATATCTTGTACATCGACTGGTTGCCGGACAGAAGGTACTGGAGACGGTCATCACGGTCGTTCAGGTCGTCGCTCATGTGGAAATGCTTCCGAAAGTCGGACGTGATCTCACCAAGACGGAAATCCTCCGGCGGATCGGCGATCTCGTCCAGCACGCGGATCTCAGCCGAGTTCTGCAATGAATATACAAGGAGCTCGTCCTCACCCGGCCTCTTGCCGAACATATACCAGCAGGAATTGTAGGACAGGGCGTACGGGATGAACTCGAACTCAAGGACCTCTGGCCTGATCTCAACCGGATACAACATATTCTCATCCTTGACGGCGGCATACTTCTGGTAAAGGTGTTTGTGTTTCACGAATATGACTCTGCTCAGGGATATGGCCCTCGCGACCACCCTCGCATATTCATTGTTGTAGCTGGCGCTGATGAACACACGGTCCTTCGGGAAGCGGTCGTCCGTCAGCATATTCCCCATCAGGAAGGCGTTGATGCAGGTCAGGCGGAGCCGGTCGTCAGGACACGCGCCTTTATTCGAGATGTAATATGTCGATGAGCTGCCGGCTCTCCTGCATTCTATTATGACACCGAAGATATCCTCTATGTCACGCCTGTACCTGTGGAACGTCCGCAGGTCGAGATCCCCGCCTTTCGTGCTTCGCCACCATTCCTTTCCGATCCGCTCGAAACTTGCCCCGGTCTCGCCGAACGAATCGACGATCTCCAGAAGCCTGATCCGGTCTTTTATCTTTTCAGCCAACATAATGTCTTGATTTTTTTCTCCGGCAAAGTTAACCCATTATATCTGACAAAGTATGACAGACAGATATTTTTTCTGTGTGTCAAGTTTTGTCTTACAGCAAGGACTAACTTTGCAGACGAGAAAAAAGAGCGTTATGGATGAATACAAAGAACTTTTTCTAAAAAGTGTCATCGGTTTCAGTCCGTTGCTGGTGACGGTGGGGCTTGTCTCCATCAAACCGTTCGAGGTAAGGGCGGCGATGTTTGACTCCTGGTTCCGGTGGGTCATTCTTGCGGCGGCGATATGGACGGCATTCGGATTCCTTTGGTGCATCGACACTGTTGTGGACATAATCAGGATGGAATTCAAATATCTTGTCATCAGGACCATCGGCAGAAGCGGCAACAAGTACATACGGGAAATAGCCTATTCCTGGAACCGATGTTGCTGCCCGAATCAAGGGCGAAATTTTATGAATGCCGTAACGAGGCCAGAAGCGGCGATCCCGACAAGGCCGACAAGATGTGCGACTTGGGATTCAGATACGCACACGGAAGGGGTTGCAGGAAAAATTATCGGAAAGCCCATTTCTGGTATGAGGCCGCATACATCAACGGGTTGATGTTCGGCGGTGTGCTGTCGGACCTGATGATGGAAAATCTTGATGATGACACAAGAAAGAAGATATTGCGGCGGAACAGGCTGCCCCTGAAACTATACAAGAAAAAACAGGCGATAAGACTATTCATTATGCGAAAGTGCGGGGCCTCCCGGTTAATCTGAGACGGGGTTCCGGAATATCATTGTCCTTGGGCGGGTCGGCGGCTCCGCACTTTCATCGACAAAGCGCCTGGCGGGATTGTTTTCCTCGTCAGGCGCTTTCAACATATTCATCAATTATGGTTAAATGAATATTAGGCCGTTGTCGATGTAGGTCTGAGCCTTTTGAAGATCGGCCGGAGACGGTTCGGCGACACGAGGTATCTGAATATTCGGATTGTTCTGTTTGAGAATATTCTCGATGTCTGTGAGATAGTTGTTCGGATTGTACAGCAGGTAGCAGATCGCCCTGAACAGATTCTGAATGGCCGCAACAACGTGATGTGACTTAGGATCCTTGTCCATTATGTCGTTGCAGTGGGCAGGAATAATGACAACATTCCACAGACTTGAAAAGTAGAACGGGTCCGCCGTGTCAGGCCAGATGTGGGAGATTACGTAGTTTCTGAGCATATTCATCTTGTTGTTTTTACATACCCAGACTCCGGTATAACGATGGATCGCATCCCTGACAAAATCATTACCGTCGTAATCGATTATTATCGAAACCCCTCTGTAATCGGACATTGGTGAAACCGGAACAACACCTGAAGGTATCGCTCCCGGATAAATTTGGGTATAGACATCTTGCGCCTTGCTTATTTTGTTGCCAATCTTATTCTTCGTAATGACTGGTCGCAGATCATTGCCGAACACATCCAGATATTTGACATTGGCAGCATCCTCAGAAAAACGCACCGGCAACTTTGTATTACCGTCAAACTTTGATTTTCCTTTTTTGATATAGTAGTAGTTCGGCTCGTTCGGCTCATTCGGTTGATTCAGCTTGCGTAGCAGATGCTTCAGATCATTCATCTGTTCCTCCACTTTATCAGGGCAGATGAATATCGAGTTCTCCACCATATGCTTTTCCAGCAATATTCCGTGAGAATCAAACTCATTGATAAGAATATCGAGACCATCCGGCACAATGATCCCCGTCCCATTAAGACACTTGACACCGGTGCTTGTCACGCCCTGACAGGTCTGATTGACCTTGGTCAAATTCTCGCAACTCAGCCCCGTGCACGGTGTCGTCGGGCAATCCAGCCCTTTGCACTTGTTACGAACACCCGCGATTCTTTCACATGTAACCATAATTAAAAAATTTTGAGTTAAACTATTTGTTTGTAATACGTTAATATCATATTTTCTCCTCTCGTCAAATCAGTCGGTGATTATCACCGCCCCTTTTGGCTTCACCTTGGAGATCTTATCAATTGTTTTCTTGTCACAGCCACGCATGATTATCTCTTTAAGATTATCACATCCATCGAACATCCAACTCAAATCCCAATCTTCATCCGGAACCGAAACCGATCCTCCACCGACTCTCCTCATATCAAATCCCGACAAATCAAGGCTAGTAAGAGATTTGCAGCCTCTAAACATAGAACCCATATACATAGCAGACGTTGTATCAAATCCAGACAAATCAAGGCTAATGAGAGATTCGCAGTAGCTGAACATTTGTCCCATATTCGTGACTCTCCTAGCATCAAACGAAGTCAAATCAAGGCTGGCAAGAGATCTGCAGCCATAGAACATTGCTTCCATATCCGTGACATTTTTTGTATCAAACGAGGACAAGTCTAGGCTCGTAAGAACATAGCAGCGATAGAACATTTGCCCCATATCAGTAACGTTTTTTGTATCAAACGAGGACAAGTCAAGGCTCCTAAGATTATCGCAGCGATAGAACATTTGCCCCATATCAGTGACGTTTTTTGTATCAAACGAGGACAAGTCAAGGCTAGCAAGAGAACTGTTCTGATGATAATCAACACGGAACATACCACACATATTCGTAACGTTTTTTGTATCAAACGAAGTCAAGTCAAGGTTAGCAAGAGCATTGCATCCGCTAAACATATTTGACATATTCGTGACGTTTCCTGTGTCAAACGAAGTCAAGTCAAGGCTAGCAAGAGCATTGCATCCGCTAAACATATTTGACATATCCGTGACGTTTCCTGTGTCAAACGAAGACAGGTCTAGTTTAGCAAGATCCTCGCATCCACTGAACATCTCCTTCATATCCGTGACATTTTCTGTACGGACGTTCGAAAGATCAGCTTTAATCATTCTATCACATTCTTTGAACGATAAAAAACTCAACTCTATTGGTGTCACAAAATTCAAAGATTCCAAGTCACTATATTGGATAGGCCCTGAATAGGGCGGACAATGGAAAACGCAACTGAAAAGACTCTTCTCACCTGGAGAATGATAGTCCTTAAAGGTTATTCGTCCAGTATTTCCGGTATAACTATCCACAAATGACCCACTGCTACCATTTATCTGAAAATAGCGTCCAATGGCCTCATCATACACACTTGTATATTCAATGATGTAGTCATACAATAAAGAAGGCGACAGTGGCAGGTAATCGGAAGATATTGATTCGCTCCCATTAATCTTCACAGAAAGGCGCAGATTGGCCGTCACAGATACGCCTGTAGATAAGAACGTACTACCAAGAGACTTGCCATCAATGGTGACAGCAATTATGTTATCTTTGTCACAAACTACATTTTTTATATTGACTGAGACAAATTCACCTATATAGGTGATGGCTTTGGCAACGAGAACTTCTTTCCAGTTCTTCATTATGTAGTCAACAAAACTCTGCGGCATAATCTCAAACTTGATCACAAAATCTTCCGCCACATACCAATAATCAATCTTTGAATATCTTATCTTGACTACACCTTCAGGTGTCTCCGGCACATACTTTATGCTTGACACAGCAGAAACTCCGGCAATAGGTATTCTCAAGGTGGTCTGCTCTGAGTCGTTCATCACAAAGACCGCATACCCATCTTCAACAGTGACGCTCTTGAAGAAAACGTCGCCATCATCGCCATCTTGTCCATCCTTGCCATTCTCACCCGTCGCTTTACCTAATTTTGTCCAGTACTTTCCGTTGTCGTAGGAAATGTACCAGAAGCCATCAACTATTTTCAGTTGGGGTGTGACGGCATCCTTTCCATCCTTTCCGTCATCGCCGCTCTGCCCGTCTTTTCCGTCAAGGCCTACGGCACGGACTTTCTTGCCATCGACAATAAGCCAATCGCCGTCCACGGTCCAGTAATATATTCCGTCTGAATCTTTACGGACGCTGATCTTCGGGGTCACACCGTCAGTGCCGTTCTTGCCGTTATACAGATAGATCACCTTACCGGAGACGAATTTGACGGAATAGCCCTGACCGTCCGGCAGGTCTGTAACGCTGACAACGCCGTCCTGTTTCCGGATCGCGTCCACAATCGCCTGAAGCGATGTCAGGTTCTCGTTCAAGTTCTTGCATTGTTGCTCCAAAGCCGCCATTCGGGACTTCAGGTCGTTGATGTCGGACTTCAGCTCCGAATCGTCGTACTGGCCGCAACCCACCAGAGTCGCCAGCACCGTGAAAATCAGCAGAATACCTTTTCTCATTGTGTTTTGGTTTTTATAAATCATTATTGGTTCCTGTTATGGAATCGTGTTATCAATATTGTCTTACGTCACTTCGGCGGGCTCAGTGACCGATTGTTCCGCGGTCTGAACGGTCCTGTCGGTTCAACAAGCTCTCGACCGAACGGTACACTTCGACAAGCTCAGTGACCTTTCGCGGTCATATTCCACCACCAAATATCAAAGCCAAACCTATAAACACGACAAAAGTGTGGAGCGTTCCGTCAATCTGAGCTGGGGTTCCGGAATAACCTTGAGCAAATCGACAACTCCACACTCGTATCATGGAGTGCGGAGAACCCGCACGACCATACGATACAAGTATGAAAGCCGCTCTTTTCCTTGCTCATTGAAATTTTCCGGATTTCAGCCCAAGGACAAAAGCTTTTCACTTTCATCTGACATGTGCGCCACATCGCTGTGACGCGCCAAATTTACGAATAAACTCAAACTATCCCAAAACATATTCATGGAAATCCGGTGGAAAAGCCAGAAGATTACCGAATATTCTCAAAAAAGTGTCAGAAAAAACATCCATCAGATGCCGTATCAAATGCAACAACAGAATAATATTCAGTCCATTATATTCATCACCACGGTCAGAATCTGTTTCATTCCACACAGCGGACAATAAGACACGTCGTCGGCCGCCAAGTTCCGCCTTAAAATAAGATATAAAGCGGCGCGAAAATTTCCATAAATCACGGATTATCACTATCTTCGGAAAAACAAGGAACGATTATGGACGTCGTTCTTTTATGCAGGGTATCAACCGCCGGCCAGGACTATTCCAGGCAGGTGGACGAGCTGTCCGACTTCTGCTCAAAAATGGGGTGGAACGTCAGAAGGATATTCACCGCCAAGGTCTCGGGAGCGAAGAAAATCGAGGAGAGAAGCGAGCTAACAGAGATGCTGGACTATATCCGTGAGAACAGGATCGACAGGGTCTGCGTGCTGGAGATAAGCAGGCTCGGCAAGAACACGCTCGAGGCGCTGAAGGTGATCCGGCTCCTGAACGACAACGGGGTCTGCCTGTACATCAAGAACTACAACCTGGAGACGCTCGGCGCCGACGGGAAACCCAACCCGATAGCGAGCATGATATGCACCATACTTCTGGAGGTGGCGCAGATGGAACGCCTTACTATCATGGAGCGGATGGCGTCGGGCCGTGACAGGTACATCGCCAAATGCAGGGCCGAGGGGATAAAGATGGGGCGGCCCGGTACCTACAGGAAAAGCGACGAGCGGATGAGGACCCAGTACACAAAAGAGCTGGGCCTGCTGAAAAAGGGAATATCATTGCGGAACATCAGCGCGATAACGGGCACATCGGTCGGGACGATAAGGAAACTGTACAAATACCTATAATATTTTCAGGCTATGAAAGGAAAGCGGAAGAACACATCGGACATCGACTTCGGGCGGGACAAGGTGACTGTCTATCTCACCGACGCCGAGTACGAGAGGATAGAATCCGTCGGCAGGGGCGGATTCAACGACGGCAGGGCGGTCAAAGGGATGCTGAGGACATTCGCGGCGATAAGGCTCTACGGACTGGCGGCGGAGACAACAGGCTTCGTCCCGATACACAGCGACATATTCAAGAAGATCGCCGGAGCCAGGAACTACGCCAGATACCGGGACGCGCTGAAGGCCGGCGGCTGCATTGACTATAAAGACGCCGTCATCGGGAAATATGAGGAGAAGATACAACGCGGTGCAGAGACCGTGACGCTGAACAGGATCAAGACCGAGATGCCGATGCGGTACCGTACCGGAATGATTCTCGGCAAAGACCTGTTTCCGTCAGGCAAGACATATCCGGTCATCTTAGAGTTCGGCAAAGATAACATCAACGCGCTCAAATCGCAGATTGAGCATATTAGGAAACACTACGGCGGAAAGACACAGACAAGCAAGCGCGAATCTATAATGGCTGTGTCCTGTGACGAACTTGTGACGGTGTCCAAAATAAAGGAGCTTGTCAAAGACATTCATTGCGGCAGGATCAAGAACGCGAGAATAATAACGCGGCATATCAAAGACATCAAGGGAAGCTGATCAAGGGAAGAAAAAGACTCCAAAGGAAGAGAAGAACTAATAATAAGGTTATTAGATAATATTAGGGAAGAGAAAGAGGATAAGAATGGGAATAGTGAACATATAGGAGTAAGCAAACTATCCGAATTATTTGGTATCAAGAGCATTACGCAGAATATTTCAGTGCGTCAAAAATTAGGGTATTACGCCGGCCTCAAATACGAAATCGAAGCCCTTGACGACTGCTTAACGATGTCCGACCTCCAGCACCTCGCAAGTGTCAACACGGTCCCGGCTTTCAAGGATGACGGCAAGCTGTATTCCCGTCTCGCGAACCTCAGGAAGCCGATCAGAAAGCACATCACCTACGGGGGACACAGGATAGTCGAGGTCTCGGACATCCATTGCGCGCACTTCACGATGCTGCCGGTGATATTCAAAAGAAACGGTGTCGTCATTCCAGATCAGGAACTTCTGCGGTTCATCGACCTGACGCAGAAGAAAGACCTGTACGCCGAGATAGCCAAAGGCGCTGACGGATTCGGCAGGGATGACATCAAGCCCGTGATGCAGCCGTTCTTCTCAATAAAGGACGAGTGGCAGTTCCTGTTCGACGCGGAAAGGGGCAGGCACATCGTGCTTGACTTCTTCAAGCATAACTATCCACACATTCTGCAAGGGCTGCTGGACTGGCACGACAGGTTTCCGGGCGTCTCGATAAAGAGCGTCGCCAACAAGGTCGAGAGCGACATAATGAACCCGATATGCGACAGGCTGAGGAATATAGGCCTTCATCCGTTCCGCATCCACGACGCTATCTACCTTCCCGAAGACGAGACCTGCAAGGTGGACTTTGACATCAACAAGGCGGTGTTTGACTACATAAACAGGAACGGGATGGCGTCGTCACCGCTCTGCTAAGCAAGCGGAAAAACAAGCCGGTAATTTTAAGGATTGCCAAACTGAATGAAATCGTGTGATTCCGCATATAATATACAAAGACAACGTGAATCACCATGAACGACACATTCAAGGACGAAGGCGGGAAAATACTCTACACCAACAAGGAGATGCTCGAGCTTCTCCGGGTCAACAACGCCACCCTGAAAAAGTACAGGGACGGCGGGTATCTCGGATATTCAAAGATCGGCGACAAGTACTTCTACTCAATGCCGGACATCCAGGCTTTCCTGAGGAACACACACAACGAACCTTATCTATTCAGTTAAACGACAATTCAGCAGGCGGCAGGTTATTTCTTAACGATTATTAATATGGGCAGACAGACATCAACGATACCGAAATCCACCTTCTTCATAAAGAACAAGACGAAGGGACGGGAATCAATCCTCTACATCAGATACTTCGTGTGCGGCAAATATGTCGAGCACAGCACCGGGATAAAACTTCCGGCGGCTGACTGGGATGCCGACACCAGGCAGGTGAGAAGATCAAGTCCGAATTACAAAAGGCTGTCGGCTCAGATCGACGTGTTCCGCTCGAAAACCGACTCGCAGATCCTGGCGTGCGAGGAACGGCTCACGCCCAAAATAGTCTCGGACATCCTTAACGGGGAATACGCGCCGGACCCGAAGAAGACCGGAAAGGTGGACTTCATCGAATACGCCGCCACCTACAACAGGCAGCAGTACGACCTCGGAAGGCTGGGATACTCGACCTACTACAACGCGGACCTGAACATAAAGAAGTTCGGGAAGTTCCTGGTAGAAAGGATGGGGGTCGGGACATTGTTCATCAAGGATCTCAGCGTCGATATGTTCAATAAATACATCCTGTACAGGAAGGACGTGCTCCGGAACAAAAGCAACGAGGGGATCAACAAGGCCCTGGTACCGCTGTACAAGGCAGTCAAATACGCCGCCGACAACGGCCTGATGGAAAAGGGGCTGGCCACTTCAATCTCCACGAACTACATAGAGAAGAAGACGCGGTCATACAGCGGCGAGACAGACGAGGAGAAGGTGCGCTACCTGACGGACACCCAGTTCCGCGACCTGCTCAATGTCTATGCCAGGACAAGGAACGAGGCGACAAGGAAGATAATGGATATGTTCCTGTTCTCGTACTACGTCTGCGGACTGAGATATTCAGACCTGCTGACGCTGGAATGGCGGCACATAGACTTTGAGAACAGGACACTTACCAAGAACGTCTATAAGACAAAGCGTTCGATATCCCTGCCGCTCGTGGACAAGGCCGTAGAGATACTGCTCAGGTGGCGGAAGATCGGCGGCAACAGCCGTTTCGTGTTCAATCTGCTCGACGAGAGATTCGACCTGTCGAACATCGTCAAACTGAACAACGCAAGGCTGACAAAGAACAGGAACATCCAGCAGTCGCTCAGAAGCGTCGGGATAAAGATGGGGTTAAAATTCAACCTGACGATACACGTGGCCAGACACACCTTCGCCGTCCAGGCGTTGAAGAACGGGATGGACGTGCACACGATAAGCCACCTGATGGGCCATTCGTCAAGCCTTGTCACCGAGAAGGTCTATGCCGAGTTCCTGCCCGACACGATCAACACGACAGTCCGCGAGCAGCTTGAAAGGAACGTCATAGAGTACTCTTCTTCCTAACATTGGAGGAATAGCTCCCGCTCAAAAATAAGACAACTAATTACCCCGTGACATACCTTAAAACGGCACAAAACGACAGTAGCCGACCTCGAAAGTCAGCTACTGGCATATTTACAAAAGATTGAAAATCAATCAGATATTTCAGAAATCAAGACTAATACTCTTCTTCGTTAAAGAAATTAATCAGCATTGATTATCAATATATTATATCATAATCACTGAAATTTGCGCAAACAAACTGCGCCATCTGAAACGGTCTGAGGCGATAGGAGGAAGGGTGGACAAACAAATTAAAAATCTATTTCATCGTTTTCCTGTTGCTCTGGCTCATCATCTCTTGCACAAGCAATAGTTTCTATCTCTTTAAGCACTTCTTCTATTTGATTTTTTTCATCTTCTGTAATACTCTTATCAAAGTCACGGTCAAGAGACTCGCCTGTCATAAGACTTTTTATCATCTCTATATAGGAAAATGGGATTCCCAGAGTTCCTTTGAACATGGTTACCTCCACATCATTCATTTCATTCTTTTTGAATACCAATTTCATATCACTTAATTGAATTTTTTCAGGTTATACTTCTTTACTCTTTTCTTGATCGATGCCTTGCCACCGTCTGTCTGGTCTGCTATCAGGTCCAGCACCTTCTCTTTCCCAATCTGACCTTCTAGTGAGGCTGAACGGATTGTGATTCTCTTTCCGTCGTTCTTGCAGAGTACAATGGTCTGCGCATCAGCCATCATTGGAATGGTGGCGTTGTGGCTCACCAGTATCACTTGCTTCCTGTATTTCACCTTTTTGATGGTCTGCACCAACGCCTCGTTAATATACTTCACGGCTAGGTTGTCTTCCGGCTGATCAATGATGATAGGTGAATTGCCGCCATCATAGCCAAGTATCAAGTCTAGCAAGATAGCTGACTTCCAACCGGGACTCATCTCGTAAAAATTCCTGCCGTCCGAAGACACAATTTTATACGACGTATGGTCGTTTTTACGCAGGTATTCATAGATAAAGTCGCCCAATTCCCTATATGAGTTCACCCTCGGACGTTGTTTGAACTTCGTCTGGTACATATTATTCGGCATCACATCATTCATATTCCTGAAGTGGTGGTTCAGATACTTGTTTAGCACCTCCATCAACACTTCTTCGTTAAACTTGAATGTGTTTTCTATGTACAGCGTGTGTCCAGTAGCCTTCACCTCCTTGGTGGTAAACGACCGGTTCATCTCGGTTAGTTTCACTTTTTGCTCATCAAAACTGCGGCTGTATTTTACATAGTCCCGGAGATGCTGTATTAGTTTCCTACGGTTTTGTATGTTGCTCTGGTTCTGTCCCTGCCTTGTTTGCAGTTCTTCATCCTTCTCATTCTTGTGCGTCGCTATCAGTGATGCTACATTTTCAAATAGCACAGCACCCCGTCTAGCCTTGGCGAGTTCCTTCAGTATAACCTCTACCTCCTTACTGATATTGTTTGTAAACGGATTCTCGTTTACAAACTTTTCCAGTTCCACTATATTTTCAACATCGGTACTATACTCTTCCTCCGAATAGGCGCATTTCTCCTCTTCATCATTTTGGGGCATCAGCGGCTGGAAAATGTTTCCCTCAACTTTACCCTTCGTAATCAGTTTGCCGGGATGTGGAATATCCTTCAGCCAACGCTCTATCTTCTCAATGTTTTCCACGCAGAGTAGCATCTCGTCCACTATACGTTTCAGGTCTACTAGCGTTTTACTGATTTGCCGTTTCACGTTGTCATCGCTCGGAAATGCTTTCTTCAAGATGGGAATCTCGTCTATTGAGGCTTCATCATTCCTGTTTACCAAATCTGCTATAAAGTTCTGGTGGATGTAGTACGGGTGAATTTCCGACGGGTTCTTTACGTCTATATTCTCCACCTTGAACTTAGCATATTCCGAATGTTGCAAATCCTGTTCAAAGAACTTGTTCACCGAGTCCACAAACAGCGTTTTGCCAGACGATGAGCCACCTATCACCACATTAAGCCCCTCTGTTAATTCCACGTCAATGTTTATCAGCTCGTTTGACAACCTCACCTTACCTATATGGTCACATTGTATCTGCGGCTTCTCCTTCTGGTAGAATAGTCTCGAACTCTCCGAGAGTGATAGCCGCACGCCGTTGTATGTCGGCTCTGCCATCATCCATGTAGGTACGAAAGGCGAAGCCTCGCTCGATTTCGGTTCAGGGTAGCGGCTAGGAACATAGTTGTCCGAGCAGGTCAGCAGGTTCACGAACTCCGATATGCCCAGTTTGGAAAAATACTCTCGTGTGGCTTCCAGTCCCTTGTCCTCACGGGCAGTAAAGCCGTCAAACTGGTTGTAGTAGATACTGCGGCTGATGGCGTTATCTACTTGCTCGCCCTCATGCAGCGAGTAGTTGAACTGTCCGTGCTTCTGCCCAGCATGTGGCAGCAGCATAAACTCATATGGGTCGAAGGCATTGATTACCTTCTGTATGTCGGGTATCGACTGGTCAGTTTTGCATGGCAGTTTGTTTGTGTACAGTTTGTCCAAGATGTCGTTCAACGCTTTAATGTTCTCCTCTGTTACATCCAGATTAAAATAAATATGGCAATGGAACGCCTCTACATCATCGTGGTTCTTGATATGCAATTCTGCACCCAATAACAAGTTCACCCCGACTGCTTTGGCAGCCAGGTATGCTTCCTTGTTGATGGTGTTGTGATCTGTGAAGCTTATCAGGAACGGTTCGTCGTTGTTGTACTCCTTGATCTTTCTTACCAGCGTCGCAACATCATAATCCGTCGAACGGTCGTTCGCATCGGGATAGGTGTGGATGTGTAAGTCTATATACACTAGCTGCATGGTCTTCGCCTCCTTTCTCTACTCGTTACAACCTTTAAATTCATCCTCAAAGTATGGGATTGCCCCATACTTGCCTTCCAAATAGTTCTTCTCGTAGTTACTATCTGTCCTAGGCTTTGCCCCGTTGTCCAGCGTTATGTCCATCATTGGTGTGAGTTTCGTAGAATAGCTCGTTTTTGCCGTCTTTTCTACAAAGACCACCTGATCTCGTCTTAGCAATTTCTTCGACAGCATGTTGGTATCGTGAGTTGTAAAAATCAGCTGGGCTCCGTAGGGGTTCGTCTCTGCATAATTAAAGAGTTTTACAATACGTCGCGACAGCAACGGGTGCAACTGTGCATCCAGTTCATCCACAAACAGTGATTTACCATGCCTCAAGGTGTCTACAATAGGCCCGGCAAGATTAAACAGTTTTCTCGTACCGTCCGACTCTCTTTCATCCATGTCAAAATCAACCATCCCAACAATCTCACCATCTGCGTTTATTTTGCTATGCTTGGCATAGGCAACAATGGGTGGATGTTCCTTTAGCGATGCTACAATTTCTGCGGGCAAACCTTTGGGTAACACCTTTTCATCAATATACTCTTGTTCGGTAGTCACTTCACGAAACCCCACATCCATACCGCTGATGAAGTCCAGAATTTCATCTTTGTAATCAGTCCTAGTATGAAGCATCTCCTTAGTATAGTGCGAAAAGTCATTATCTCGCAAACCAGAAATCACGTTGGGCTTTGTCCTGAACCATTCTATTACTCGTTTCGATATCTCGCCTCCCAATTGTGCTGCTAGCGAAATGAACAATCTGTTATTGTTCAGTGGTATAGTACCTTCCTTTATTGACAAACCTTCCGGGTAGTTCTGCTCATCAATCTCAATTGTATCTAGGGTGCGTTTTAATAGTGTCTTCAGCGATCGCTTTGGAAATTTTGCTACCAGCCATTCCTCTTCTATCCGTTTCGCAGTGTAGCTAAAACCGTATGTAAACTTGTCAGCGCCATCCACAAATGACATTTCAAACCGTGTTGGCCTCGCTTCCCGATCCGAAAGGAGAAAGGCATCATATGGTAGCGTTTCGTTATCGTTCAGCCTCACTGAATGTATAATGATACCCCTCATCCTTCTAATG
>OQVS01001418.1_pt1 | contig 16314 bp, 11 predicted proteins | sample 1691601 | NCBI WGS metagenome assembly OQVS01 (sample SAMN03418268, study PRJEB22391) | human gut metagenome | biome: human-gut; feature: organic feature; material: feces | host: Homo sapiens | place: Tanzania | collected 2013-01
AATTCAAATATTCATATTTACAAACCTAAATTTAAAACAACTAAACAGTTGTTTGGTTTCACAAATCCGAATGTATTATATCTTCAATTATATTTACCTTTTCAAACTTTACATTTTTAAATTTCAGAAAAACAAATCAAAACTTTTGTTAATGCCGAATTTTACACTACTGTAAACAGCCGAAAATTTAACGGCTGAAGAATTTGCGAACATGAGGGCAGGCAGCACAAAATACGCCAATCTCAGAGGGGTAAAAATCGGGTAACACTCTGAGGATATGCAGATTTAGGGCTAAAAATCCTGTACGGAAATACTGTTCGTTTTCACAAAAAACCTATCAAAATCAGGCTGGCAAACACTCAAAAACGCTGAAAAACCACTTTCTGAAGCAGTTTTCCACTCAAATCCAACCGCATTAAACAAGCACCAATTGTTCTGTTTTCCTGTTTCCGGAAGAATTTCCAAGCAATCAACGACAAGCAACGCGGAGATACAAAAAAAAGGTGCGCCACGAAGGGCACACCCACATATTATATAAATAAAGCTTCAAGCCACAACCAAGAAGACAGCTCCCCAGCCGACGGAATCAATGCATGATGAAAAACACCAGTTCTTTCATCAGTTCGCCGACGGGAGTATTCGGGTTGTCGAGCCCCTTGCTCTTGTTATCCGTCTCGCGAATCTTCTCTATGATCTGCATCACCTTCACCCCCGAATAGTTGCGCATACCGAGTATGTATTCCCTGGCTGCCCAAGGTCCGCGCAAGTCAAGCCATTTTGCCACTTCTGCATCGTTGCTCCGGTTCGGTGCGTAATAGGCAAGCATCAGGTTCTGGAAATACGAGAAAATCACGGGTATAAGGACGAAAGCCCCTCCCGACTTGGGATTGCTGTCGAAATATCTCACTATCGTGTTTGCCTTCACCACGTCCTTCGCCGCAATGGCGTTGCGAAACTCGAAAGCGTTGAAATCCTTGCTTATCCCTATCCTCTGCTCCACCATCTGCGGCGTGATGCGCGTATCGCCGTCTGCCAACGACAGAATCAGCTTGTCGAGTCCGCCGGCAAGCCTGCTGAGGTCTGCCCCTATATGGTCAGCCATCATCTGTGCCGCCTTTTTCTCGATGGTCGCCTTTGTGCGGAGCCTCAGATAGCTCTCGATGAAAGCCGGCAACTCATAGTCGCGCTTCTTCTTGCTCTCGAACACCACGCCTGCACTCCTGAACCTCGAAAGTATCTTCTTTCGCCCGTCAATCATCCCGTTCTTGTGGCAGACCACAAGAACTGTGGTCTTTGCCGGCTTTTCAAGATATTTCTCGAGCTGGTCCCAATTCTTTATATTCTGCGCCTCCTTCACGATTATCACCTGGCGCTCCGCCATGACGGGATAACTGCGCGCCATGTCTGCCACCTGCGCCGCCGTCACGTCGGCACCGAAAACCACCTGCTGGTTGAAGTCGCGATCTTCCGGCCGGAGCGCGTGCTCCGCGATATAGTCGGAAACCAGGTCGATATAATAGGACTCCTCTCCCATCAGCAGATATGCCGGGGCATAGTTTCCCTCCTTCAAACTTTTCATCAGCGCATCGAATGTCAACACTGTCGTTTTTTCTGCCATATAATATTTTTAACTTATTTATACATATACTCCCCTACTCCAACAAACACGCGCTTATGTGTATATTTGTTAAAAACAGCAAGGGTTCCATCATAACAGCCATCACAGTCTGCCACAGTACCGCCATCGCATCACCAGAGGATTGCCATCGCATCACCAGAGGATTGCCATCGCCCCACCCCATCCGACGGATACACCGGCAAGAAAAAAGAAACGGAATAATTTCATCCTACACTCAATTTGCATTACCTTTGCACTGTCTCCACCGGATTATACGGCCAAACTGTATCTGATTGCAAAATTAATAAAAATGAACCGATTAAACCTACCTTCATACGAAATAAAAACAAGACAGACCGAGGGCAAGACTTACATTCTCGACATTCTGCGCCGCAAATTCGTTGCCCTGACCCCCGAGGAGTGGGTGCGGCAGCATTTCGTGCATTTCCTGATAAACCACAAAGGCTACCCTTCTGCCCTGCTTGCAAACGAGGTGGAACTCAGCGTGGGGCAGAAAAAGCTCCGCTGCGACAGTCTACTATACACGCGCCAACTCAAGCCGCGCATGATAATCGAATACAAGGCACCTACGGTGGAGATTACGCAGAAGACGTTCAACCAGATTTTTGCCTACAACACGCTGCTCCACGCCGATTACCTGGTGGTAAGCAACGGCGTGAACCACTACTGCTGCAAGATTGACTACGACAACAAGTCGTACGCCTTCATTGCCGACATCCCGGAATACTGCAATCTGTGAGAAAACAAACAGTAGGCGCGCCGCATCCCCCACCCTACAACACGGGACACTCATCCACGCCAAGAACAGACTTAACAAGCATTCACATTTACAATCAAACAATTTAACACACGCAATTCAAAATTATTTACATTATTATATACCGTTATCGTCCGTTACATACGATAGACTGCTTTGGCGCCAGTTTTCTCGGCACGCGATTTTGCCGATTGTAATGTTTCCGTTATCAAAAACACCTAAAAAACGCCTCGAAAACGACATCTACACGATGTTTTTCATCACAAACTCTTCAGTCGTTCATATCGAACGGTTAAAGAGTTCATTATGAATGACTGTTTATTTCGAGGCTTATCAAAACGCCATTGGACGCAACCCACTGAAATACAACACATTGCACGAACCACTGAAAATTTCAATTTTTGCGCACATTTTTCCTGAAGTTCCAAAATACTCGATTCTCAGAGCGTCTGCACCTCGCAATTTTAACATTTAGAGTACCACCAAACGTTAAGATATGTATACGGACGGGACAATGTTCCCCATCGCAGCCGCCCAACAGGCGAGCACTCTCATTCCACAATGCTCCTGCCCACCACATACCCCATGGTCCAGGCAGCCTGGAGATTGAAGCCTCCGGTCACGGCATCCACATCAGCCACCTCGCCTGCAAAGAACAGATTCGGACACACCTTGCTCTCGAGCGTATTGAGGTTCAGGCTCCCGAGGGCAATGCCGCCGCAAGTTACGAATTCATCCTTGAAACTGCCCTTGCCGCACACGTCGTACACATCGTTCGTCAGCGTCTCCACCATCACGTTGCACCCCTTCTTTCCCAGTTCCGCCCATTTCTTTTCGGGTGCAAGGCGCATCTTCCCCAACAGATACTGCCACAGGCGTGAAGGAACGCCGCAGGGGTTCAGGCTCGACAGCAGCTTTTGCGGATTTGCCGCCGCCATGCCGCGCACGCGCTCCTCCACAACACCTCTATCAGTCTCGCCAGCCCAGTTCACCGCCACCTGCAGCGCGTAGCCCTTCTCATGCATATGGCGCGCCGCGTGCGACGACAGTTTCAGCACCGCCGGTCCGCTCATTCCCCAATGCGTGACGAGGAGCGGCCCCTCGGCCTTGAAGCGCGTTGCCGGAACCGACACGATTGCCTGTTCCACCACCGTACCCATCAGCCCCCTGAAAGCCTTGTCTGCCACGTTCAGCGTGAAGAGCGACGGCACCGGCTGCTCCACCCCATGCCCCAGATCGGCAAACATGCCAAAGCTTTCCGCACGCGGATGCCCGCCCGTTGTAATCGCCACCCTGTCGAAGAGCATACGGTGCGATCCACCAGGAACGTCGAAACCGAGCATCAGTCTTCCGTCGCCCATCCTCTCTATCGACGTGAGCCGCTGTCCGGTGCGGATTAGCACTCCGAGCGCCCTTGCCTTTGCCAGCAGACAGCCCGTGATGCTGTGCGAATCCTGCGACTGTGGGAACACGCAGCAATCGGCCTGCGTGACGAGCCTCACTCCGCAGCCCTCGAACCATTCCATCGTGTCGTTATGGTCGAACACGTTGAAGAGCCTTTTCATCAGCTTGTGCCCACGCGGATACACCTGCTTCAGGTCGGAAACGCCCTCGAACGAGTTGGTCAGATTGCATCTTCCCCCACCCGTAATCTCCACCTTGGCAAGCACCTTGCTGCCTTTCTCAAAAATGCAGACTTCAGCCTGTGGCTGCCGTCGCTTCGCCTCTATTGCGGCAAAGAATCCGGCAGCCCCTCCTCCCACTATCGCGATATGCGGCAAATCGGTTCCGTTCTTCATCTTCCGTAAAAATTTTGATGCAATATTCGGCAAAAAAATCGAGATATGCAAGTTTTTTCAATGTCAAAAGGCAAGAAACCACATTTTCCCGGCAACGTGGGAACAACTTTAGCGAACCTGTAACAGCCGGAACAACGATACAGAACAAAAAGCACTGAAATGCGCCACAAAACGCACAAAACGACACATATAGCTTCAATACACCTACTTAACAGGCGTTAAATAACTAAATTCGCGTCATTATTATTGTTAACATTCCTAAAATGTTTTGACAATAATAAAGAAATAAATCTATCTTTGCCGACAATCAGTCGATTTACCAAATTGACAGATACAAAACACTTTATGAGATAAATATAATACTAACCTTTAAATTTAAGAAACAAGATGAAACATTATTTGTTCGTTACCGCCTTGTTGGCAACGGCATGTATGCTTGAAGTTTCGGCACAAAGTATTGAAATCACCAATACCGAAGGTCTGCCATACAAGTTTGCAGCCGAAAGGGTTAAGGATGTAACCTTTATCAAGACTGCAGCCCCCGAAATCTGCGATTTCAACGCCGTCAAGGCAAAGCTGTATTCGTCGGGCGCACTGGACGCCACGTTCGCTACTGCCGACAATTCCAAAGAACTGACCCTGTTCATAAAGGGTCCGGCGATGGCGGCATATCTGCACGACGGCGTGTACAACGTATCAGACAAGGGCGACGAGATGTCCATAGACTCCTACCACACATACTCGTACCTTAAGGAAGGCGACAAGACAACAGCCCTGCAGTCGGGCACAGCCACCGTCAGCATCGCCGGCAAAGAGTACACAATCTCGTTCGATTTCATCCTTGCCGACAACAGAAGCATCAAGGCAAAATACATTGGCGAGATGCCGGATATGGTGGGCAAGAACTTCACGCTACCCGTATGCACCGAACCAAAAGTACTGACCACCGACGTGAACGACTACGTGGACGGCGAGTTCTACATGAAGATGAACGACAAGGACTGGAGCTACGAGATGGCTATCGACCTCTTTGCAGCCCCCGGCAGCCCCAAACTCCCGGCAGGCACCTATACCTATTCGACCGAAAACAAACCCGGCACATTCGGTTCGCGAAGCAATCTGAGCACCTACAATCCGAGCCACGACTACCGCTTTGTAGAGGGCAGCACCTTCAAGGTGGAATACGAGGGCGAGAACGCCACGCTGGAGCTGAACCTCATCACTACCGACGGGCGCAAGATAGACATGAAATACCAGGGAAGCATCAAGTTCCCCTAATGCACACTATATATATAGGTATAAAAAAAGAAGGAACGATGGCAACATCAATTACAGAACTTTAAATCCAAGCCAAAATCCATTCAATATGAAAAATTTAATCATAACCCTCTTTGCTGCCCTGGCAACAGCCTCAACGGCAATGGCGCAGCAAGCGACCAAGGCTTATACGATGCACGTGAACACTGCCGACGGCAACAGCGTGGAATATAAATTCGCCAAGGAACCCGTGGCCACATTCAAGGACGGAAAGATGTCGATTGAGACGATATCCGACCAACCCGTGGCGTTCGTGCTCGACAACGTGACGAGCATCACGTTCGGCGCCGACCTCTCATCCATCAACGCCACGACCGACGGCGACGGCTCCAGACTGAGCATCAGCACGACAGGCGACGAAATCATCGTCGACGGAATGCAGCCTGCCGCCAGACTGACGGTATACGATGCCGGCGGAACCCTCTGCGCATCGGCAAATGCCGACGCCAACGGACAAGCCGTGATAAAGATCGGCAACTTGGGCAAGGGAGTGTTCGTAGTGAACACACCGAAAAACTCTTTCAAATTCACAAAATAACACATTACTCGCGATATGAAAAGATTTATAATGGCAGTTTGTGCGATTGCGTCGGCAGCATCGCTGTTCGCACAGAGTTATCAGGTGGTTGTAACGACAACCGACGGCGAGCGCAAGGCATTTTCGACCGACGACGTTTCAAAAATAAAATTCAAGAACGCACCGAAATACACCGAGGCCAACACCTTCATCGAGGGAACATACAGTCCAAGCAAATTCAGTGCCGTATACAGCATCGTAATCGGAACCGAAGAACCCGACAGCGAGGGGCAGCCATCCTTCGTGGGCGGAATGCAGCTCGGACTATCGCTGACAGCCCCGCTCAGCGAAGAAGCAAGCAAGGCCGTGCTGCCGGAGGGCTACTACCGCGCCTCTTCCAGCAACGACCCGTTCACCATCGCCCCGATTGCATCGGCACTGTGGCTGCGCTATTCGCTCGATGAAGACGGCGTAACGGTGGGCTTCGTGCTAGACGGAACTGTCGACGTGCGCCACGACGGCGAGAACTACGACCTGCGCGCCGAAATCGACCTCATCGACGGTTCGCATGTAGACCTCTCCTACTACGGCAAGATGCAGTTCCGGGTTACGGCATCAGGCACGTCCGACTTCGAGGAAGACCAGAACGTAAAGTTCACCGAAGGCCAGGGCAGAATATGGGCAAACTGGTTCGAACCATTCGCCGACGACGGTTCGCTGCAGTTCTTCACCGGAAAATTCGACGAGAACAACAGGCAGACCGAGGGCTACGCCCTTATGTTGCCGTTCTACACAGAGAAGAGCGACGAGCACACACCCACATGGAAACCGGTAGTGCCCGACGGCGTGTACAACGTGGATGAGCGCGACAAGGTGATAAGCCAGAGCTACAGACCATTCACCCTGCATAAAGGCGCCATCATCGACGTGTTCGGCGACAAAGTGCAAAGCGGCTCCTACCTCACGTATCTTGCCCCCGACGGAAACATATCCCTCGCCATGATTACAGGCGGAAAGATGACCGTGTCGGAGAACGGGGCGAAGTTCGACTTCGACTTCACCACAAACACCGGAATCAAGGTCACCGGTTCATACGACGGCAAGCCGTATCTGGTGAACATGATCGACAACAGCCGCAAGCCTGAATTCCAGGACGACCTGACCGGCGACTACGAACTCAGCAAGTTCCCGGAAAACGCTGTCGTGCTCGACTACGACCTGGGCGACTACATTGTGCCTGGACTCAAGACCCACGTGGTGATGTTCACCGACCCGGAAATGAAGAAGGGCGACTACCTGATGCTCGAAATATTCTCCGATTCGGAAAAAGAACTGAAGGACGGTGCATACACGTTCGACAACTCCCTCCTGGACATGTCGGGCATCAAGGGCGTAGTGACCTACCAGGGAGCCATGAATTTCTCATGGTACGGCGACCTCGACTCTACCGACGACGAGGGCTACCAGACCGTGCTCGCACCTATCTCCGGCGGAACGATGACCGTGAGCACTGAAGCCAACGGCGACCGCAAGTTCGTGTTCGACCTCCTCGACCTGAAGGGCAACAAGATTACCGGCAGCATCACGAAGCCTGTATACTTCATCAAGGACCAGGGCGAAGAGAACTTTGCCAGAATGGAGCGCAACGCCGCACGCACACTCGGCACCGTGAAGCGCACATGGGGCACCCGCGACACTACCGTGCAGCCACGCGTGCTGATGCCGCGCAAATAAGCCGACGAAGCAAGGCGTAACTGGAATAATCATTTCTCATGCCCATAAGCAGCCAAATTTGCTTATGGGCATTTTCCTTTTTATATACAGCCGGGGCAAAACTTACAACGCAAACAAGCTGGAAGCAACGGCAATACAGAAAAACAAAGTGGAAACAATACATATTACCCCCAATCGGCCATTAGGACTTGCTCGTATTTTGACTTTTTAGAAGAGTGGATTTTGTCTGGCTTTTAATGAGTAATAGCGAGCTATTGCGAATTAAAAACGGAAAAAGACGCCTTCTAAAAAAAACAAAAGACTGCAAGCAGTTGAAAAAACACATAAAACGACCTAATGACCGTTTTGAGTTAATGCAAGACCGTCTCAAAATGTTTCGTTTTTAGTTAAAATTACCCCATCCTACAATCCTTATCGTTAACGTTTCTAAAATTGCTTTGACATTACAGAAGAAAACACCTATATTTGCCGTCAATCTGTCGATTTACCAAATTGACAAGTATGAAAACGCATTTATAGACAAACATAATACTAACCTTTAAATTTAAGAAACAAGATGAAACATTATTTGTTCGTTACCGCCTTGTTGGCAACGGCATGTACGCTTGAAGTTTCGGCACAAAGTATTGAAGTCACCAATACTGAAGGTTTGCCATACAAGTTTGCAGCCGAAAGGGTTAAGGATATAACTTTTATCAAGACGACGGCTCCCGACGTATGCGACTTCAACGCCGTGGAAGCATCCATCTCATCATCCGGTGCTGTGGAAGCCACATTCACAGCTGCAGACAATTCCAAGACCATGACACTGTTCATCAGAGGACCACAGTCTGGAAACCACCTGTACGACGGAGTGTATACCGTATCAGAAAACAGCGGCGAGATGACCATCGACGCCCACCCCAGCTACTCATATGTGAAGGAAGGCGAAAAGAGCACAGCCCTGAAGTCCGGCACGATGAACATTGCCATCACAGGCAGGACATACACCATAACATTCGATTTCAAGCTTGCCGACGAGAGCGAGCTGAAGGGTAAATATACAGGCGAGATGCCGGGTATGGTGGGCAAGGACTTCACGCTCAACACATGCACCGAGCCCAAAGTGCTGACGACCGACGTTAACGACTACGTGGACGGCGAGTTCTACTTCAAGATGAACGACAAGGACTGGAACTACGAAATGGCCATCGACTTCTTTGCAGCACCCGGCAGCCCCAAGCTCCCGGCAGGTACATACACATATTCAGCCGAAGCAAAACCCGGCACATTCGGTTCGCGAAGCAACCTGAGCACCTACTCCCCGAGCAACAACTACCGCTTTGCAGAGGGCAGCACCATCAAGGTGACATACGAGGGCGACAACGCCACGCTGGAGCTGAACCTCATCACAACCGACGGGCGCAAGATAGACATGAAATACCAGGGAAGCATCAAGTTCCCGGAAGTGGTCGCACCGGTAGAAGAAGTGGCTTTCAACTCTGTTGATGCAGAGGGCTATTCGTCGGGAGCCATGGAACTGAAATTCTATTCTGCCGACAACACGAAATCAATGACCCTATGGGCACACGGTCCGCAGGATGGAACATACCTGAAGGAAGGCACATACAACGTGCAGGCAGGAAGCAGCGAAATGAGCATCGACACCGACCCGACATCAACCTTCGTGAACGACAACGGAACAAAAAAGACACTGACGGCAGGCACGATGAACGTTGCCATCTCCGGCAAGGACTACACCATCACCTTCGACTTCACCCTTTCCGACGGCAACAAGCTGAACGGCAAGTATACGGGCAAGATTCCAGGCTCGACAAGCAAGAACTTCACGCTCAACACATGCACCGAGCCAAAAGTGCTGACGACCGACGTGAACGGATACGTGGACGGCGAGTTCTATTTCAAGATGAACGACAGTGACTGGAACTACGAGATGGTCATCGACTTCTATGCAGCACCAGGCAGCCCCAAGCTCCCGGCAGGCACATACAACTATTCTGCCGAAAGCAAACCCGGCACATTCGGCTCGCGAAGCAGCCTGAGCACATACTACCCGAGCAACAACTTCAAGTTTGCCGAAGGCAGCACCGTAGAAGTGTCTTACGAGGGCGAAAACATCAAGATCGTGATGAACATGCTGACAAAAGAAGGCCGCAACATCGACATGACATACCAGGGACCCGTAACGTTCCCGGAAGTGGTCACACCGGCAGAAGAAGTGGCTTTCAACTCCGTTGAAGCAGACGCCTATTCATCGGGAGCCATAGAACTGAAATTCTATTCTGCCGACAACACGAAATCCATGGCCCTATGGGCCAAGAGCTCGGCTGAGGAAAAATACCTGAAGGAAGGCACATACAACGTGATGCAAGGAAGCAGCGACATGAGTATCGACACCGACCCGACATCAACCTTCGTGAACGACAACGGAACGAAAAAGACGCTGACGGCAGGCACGATGAACGTTGCAATCTCGGGCAAGGACTACACCATCACATTCGACTTCACCCTCTCGGACGGAAGCAAGATGAACGGCAAGTACACCGGCAAGATGCCAAACAAGGTGAGCAAGAACTTCACGCTCGAAACATGCGCCGAGCCTAAAGTGATGACGACCGACGTGAACGGATACGTGGACGGCGAATTCTATTTCAAGATGCATGATTCCGACTGGAACTACGAGTTGGCCATCGATTTCTTTGCAGCCCCAGGCAGCGCCAAGCTCCCGGCAGGCACCTACACATATTCCGACCAGAACACACCGGGAACATTCGGCATGCACAGCGCACTGAGCACCTACTACCCGAGCGACAACTTCAAGTTTGCCGAGGGTAGCACAGTCGACGTGTCTTACGAGGGCGAAAACATCAAGATTGTGATGAACATGCTGACAACCAACGGCCGCAGCATCGACATGACATACCAGGGTACAATAACATTCCCCTGATACGCACGCACCATATTAAATAGGAAAGAAGGAACGATGGCAACATCAATTACAAAACTTTTAAATTCAAGCAAAAATCCATTCCATATGAAAAGTTTAATCATAACCCTCTTTGCTGCCCTGGCAACAGCCTCAACGGCAATGGCGCAGCAAGCGACCAAGGCTTATACGATGCACGTGAACACTGCCGACGGCAACAGCGTGGAATATAAATTCGCCAAGGAACCCGTGGCCACATTCAAGGACGGAAAAATGTCGATTGAGACGATATCCGACCAGCCCGTAGCGTTCGTGCTCGACAACGTGACGAACATCACGTTCGGAGCCGACCTCTCATCAATCGGAACCGCAACCAACGGCGACTGCTCCAGGCTGAGCATCACCACAACGGGCGACGAAATCATCGTCGGCGGAATGCAGCCTGCCGCCAGACTGACGGTATACGATGCCGGCGGAACCCTCTGCGCATCGGCAAATGCCGACGCCAACGGACAAGCCGTGATAAAGATCGGCAACTTGGGCAAGGGAGTGTTCGTAGTGAACACACCGAAAAACTCTTTCAAATTCACAAAATAACACATTACTCGCGATATGAAAAGATTTATAATGTCAGTTTGTGCGATTGCGTCGGCAGCATCGCTGTTCGCACAGAGTTATCAAGTGGTTGTAACGACAACCGACGGCGAGCGCAAGGTCTTTGCAACCGACGACGTTTCAGACATCAAATTCAAGAACGCACCGAAATACACCGAGGCCAACACCTTCATCGAGGGAACATACAGCCCGAGCGAGAAAAGCGCCACCTACAGCATAGTTATCGGAACCGAAGAACCTGACAACGAGGGACAGCCATCCTTCGTGGGCGGAATGCAGCTCGGACTCTCAATGACAGCTCCCCTCAGCGCAGAGGCAAACAAAGCCAAACTGCCCGAGGGCTACTACCGCGCATCGTCAAGCGGCACACCGTTCACCTTTGCCCCTGTGGTGTCGGCTCTGTGGATACGCTATTCGCTCGACGAAAACGGTGTCACAGTGGGCTACGTGCTCGACGGAACTGTTGACGTGCGCCACGACGGCGAGAACTACGACCTGCGCGCCGAAATCGACCTCATCGACGGTTCGCATGTAGACCTCTCCTACTACGGCAAGATGCAGTTCCGGGTTACGGCATCAGGCACGTCCGACTTCGAGGAAGACCAGAACGTAAAGTTCACCGAAGGCCAGGGCAGAATATGGGCAAACTGGTTCACACCGTTCGCCGACGACGGTTCGCTGCAGTTCTTCACCGGTACATTCGACGAAAAAAACAGACAGACCGAAGGCTACGCAATGACGATTCCGTTCTACACAGAGAAGAGCGACACGCACACTTCCACATGGAAACCCGTAATGCCGGACGGCGTATATACGATGGACACACGCGACAAGGTGATAAGCCAAACATATCTGCCATACACGCTGCAGAAGGGCACAGTCATCGACGTATTCGGAGAGTCGGTGGTGAGCGGCTGCTATATCACATATCTTGCTCCCGACGGAAACATCTCGCTCGCAGTAATCAACGGCGGAAAGATGACAGTGTCGGAGAACGGAACGAAGTTCGACTTCGACTTCACTACAAACACCGGAATCAAGATCACCGGCACGTACAACAACAAGCCGTACATCGTGAACATGATTAACAACAGCAACAAGCCTGAGTTCCAGGACAACCTGACCGGCGACTATGAACTCAGCAAGTTCCCGAAAAACGCCGTCGTGCTTGACTACGACCTGGGCGACTACATCATCGAGGGTGTGAAATCACACGTAGTGATGTTCACCGACCCGGACATGAAGAAGGGCGACTACCTGACGCTCGAGCTTCTCTCCAACTCAGAAAAGGAACTCAATGACGGTGTTTACCCGATTGACAACTCACTCGTGAACATGTCGGGCATCAAGGGCGTAGTGACCTATCAGGGCGGTATGGACTTCTCATGGTACGGCGACCTCGACTCTACCGACGACGAGGGCTTCCAGACAATGCTCGCGCCGATTTCCGGCGGAACCGTGACCGTAAGCACTGAAGCCAACGGCGACCGCAAGTTCGTGTTCGACCTCCTCGACCTGAAGGGCAACAAGATTACCGGCAGCCTCACAAAACCCGTAATCTACGTTCCAGGCAACGGCGGCAACGAGAACAGAGCACGTCTGGAGCACGACCGCAGACGCACACTCGGCAAGGTGAAGCGCACATGGGGCACAAAGAACATGGACGTGCAGCCACGCGTGCTGATGCCACGCAAATAAACTGACACAACCCAAGTCTGCTCCACGAGCAGCACCCATAACATCTGCCCATAAGCAAATCCCCTTTGCTTATGGGCTTTTTTTGAAGCTTCCGCTCCATTATTTCATACTTTATCAGTACCTTTGCCCCCATGTTTATAGTTATCGCCTTTATATTCATGGGAATCGGCGCCGGCTACGCGCTGCGAAAGAAGTTCCCTGCCCTTTGCGCCACGGTATCAGCGGCGCAGGGTCGCATCATCACGTATCTCATCTGGCTGCTGCTCTTTCTGCTCGGAGTGGAAGTGGGCGGCAACGAACAAATAATCAAGGCTCTGCCCACCCTCGGCGTTGAGGCACTGCTGCTCTCGGCAACAGCCGTGGCAGGCAGCTGCTCGCTGGCATGGGCATTGTGGAAACTGACGGAAGGAAAGAGATGAAAGGCAGTCTGATTATCGTAGGATTCTTCATCCTCGGCATAATGGCAGGATATGCCGATGTAGTTCCGCAGTTCCTGAACAACAGCGAAGTGAGCTTCATGTCGCTCTGCGCCCTACTCTTCTGCGTGGGACTCGGCATTGGTATGAACCCTAATATGAAGAGCGACCTGCGTTCCATCAATCCACGCTACGCCTTGCTGCCGGTAGTCACTGTGCTCGGCTCGTGGGCAGGAGTTGCTGCCGCCGCATGGCTATTGCTGAACAGAGGCTTTGCCGACTGTATGGCTCTCAGCAGCGGTTTTGCCTATTACTCCCTGTCGAGCATCTTCATTACCGAATACCGTGGGGCAGAGCTTGGCACGATAGCCCTGATGACGAATATAATACGTGAGATGATAACGCTGCTGCTATCGCCGTTGTTGGCACGCGTGTTCGGTCCGCTGGCACCAATAACGTCGGGCGGTGCGACGACGATGGACACCACGTTGCCGATAATCACCCATACCGTTGGCGAACGCTATGTGGCACTAAGCCTGTATCATGGCTTTGTGGTAGACTTCTCCGTGCCGTTTCTCGTCACGATGTGGTGTATGATGTAAAACGTAATTCGGTAACTTTCCATTTGTGCGGGTTGTCCACAGCTATTTTTCCGTCGTCGGCCTACTGTTCTCAGCCATTGGCTTGCCAAAGCATGTAGCCGTAGCATTCATGGCTACGGCAGCAGCCAATGTCAGAATCATTTTTGTTTCATAGATCGTTGATAATAATATTAATATAATAATGTCAGAAATCACCAAGTCTTCTGCAAATATGACCAATAGATTTTTAATGTAATAGCAAGATGGTTGTATATTAGCAATATTTATAAGGATGGAGGATGATAGTTATTATATTGCCAACAGCCATCCGACAAATTGTTTGATAAGCAGCGAGTGATTTCCCTTCACATTCTTTATCTTTGTTTCAATGATGAAGTTTTTCATTCGGAGCCTGTAATCAGGATTGTGCAGCAAAAGCCATAACTCCTCATCAATGTAAGCATATTCAACATTTCTCCTTACCCAAGCAGTAGATGGGGAGGCGGTTCTTGTTTCGGATTGGTTGTGAAAATTGAGTCTATGGTTTTCATACCGTAAGTCTATGGGTTATGGGGCGTAAGTCTATGGCTCTTTGAATTTGCAGTCCCCTGCCCGCTTTGGGGCATATTGCTTCTTTGACAACAAGCCACAAGCATTGCAGGGATATTGCATCGAAGACACAAAGCAGCTGTCACTATTCTAATGGCGAAACAACTTCTTTCAGCCTTCTGTTATTACCCACTCCTAATGGCATGTGGAGGAGGCGTATTAACGCTGCATTTATATTGTATAAGACACTCGGTTATCCCGAACTGGGGTAAAGATTTATGCTTATCCCCACTAAATTTCCACTGAACCGTTACCACCCCGTTTCCTCCCAAATCAACAGCTCCGGTTGTTTTTAAAAAAGAAAAGACTGCAAGCAGTAATGACTGATTTGGGTTAAATGAGTAATAGCGAGCTATTGCCTGTATGGGTATGAAAGAGCTGTTGTGGTATTTTTTTTGAAAACAATAATGGAATTGTTTTGTGATGTGTAAAATTATTCATAATTTTGAAAGGTAGATTCCATGAAGTGTTATTACGACTAAAAATTATACCTATGCAATATCCTCTTATTTCAGAATATCTCACTGCCATTCGTAATGCTCACGACAATCTTGACAAGCTGAGTAATTTGGTGCCTGTGATGGACAACTACGGTGAGCCGTATCGTAGCAGTGGCGCATTTGCCGTTGTATTCAAGATGAAAGACGAGCAGACGGGGAAGTACTATGCCCTGAAGTGCTTCACCGAAGAGCAGGAAGGACGTGCAGAGGCTTATCGACAGATTGCTGAAGAATTGGAGTTTGTCGATTCACCGTATATTACTTCCGTGAAGTATTTGGAGAAGGAATTGTTCGTTGACAGCAACTGTGAGGACGATGAATTCCCAGTGTTGCTGATGGACTGGATTGAAGGTGGAACAATGGAGATGTATATCGCCGCTCACCACACGGACATCCACGCTATGTCGATGCTCTGCTACCGTTTCTGTAAAATGGCAGCCTGGCTTCGCTCACAGCCATTTGCTCATGGAGACATAAAGCCCGACAATATCATGGTGCGCCCCGACGGTACGCTGACGCTCGTCGACTACGATGGTATGTTTGTACCGGCAATGAAAGGTATGAAGTCGCCGACTATCGGCACCAAAGATTTCTCACATCCCCTTCGCACTATCGTTGATTTCGACGAAACCATTGATGACTTTGCCTTGGCTTCCATTGCCCTCTCATTAAAAGCAATATCCCTTAATCCGTCTCTGCTCAAAGAGTACGGAGCATCCGACCGTCTCTTGTTCTCTGCCGCTGATTATCTTGACTTGAGCAAGAGCAAAACCTTAACAGCCCTGCAAGATTTGTTGGCAGACGAAGAGGCAAGAACTCTTCTGTCAATGTTTCTGTTAGCCAGTGCCAAAAAGGATTTGTCTATGTGCTCATTCCGATTGTTCGCCGTAGAGAAGCCGAAGGAAGAGGAAGTGTGGAGCACGAAGGTCACTGAAGAAGATCTTGAAAATGCCGTAGAGGATAAGTTTGGCGTAAAATATAGCAAGGATTGGAAAAGATTACTTAAGGCACCATCTGGGTTAATTGGTGAATACTCTATAAGAAAAGGAGTAAAGGTTATAGGAGATGAGGCTTTTCAATGGTGTCATTCCCTCACAAATATAATAATTCCCAATAGTGTCATATCGATTGGGGATGAGGCTTTTCAAATATGTATTTAGAGCCTTATAACTAACCATAACTTACTATGACTAACTAACCATAAAG
>OQVS01001420.1_pt1 | contig 16302 bp, 18 predicted proteins | sample 1691601 | NCBI WGS metagenome assembly OQVS01 (sample SAMN03418268, study PRJEB22391) | human gut metagenome | biome: human-gut; feature: organic feature; material: feces | host: Homo sapiens | place: Tanzania | collected 2013-01
CAATAGCCTTTTTAAAACGAAGAGTTTTAAGATAGCGGAAAAATGAGCCTTTTCTGCGTATGGTGATGAAAATGTCAGGGTTCATCGCACAAATTTCATCAAGCGAAGTTGAGCGAGAGTCAATAATAGTATCGATAAAAGCGATTTTGCTAAACAAAGGCAAGGCGGTTTGCGGATAATAATACACCAGCTCATCGTTTGGATAAAGCTGTTTTATCGCATAAAGCACCTTTAAATCCACCAAAGCGTCCCCAAGTCCGCCCACACAACCATAACCTTGAAAAACAATCCTAGCCATCTTTTTTGCACCTTTCGTTTGTTTTGCCTTTGCTTGTTGTAAAATTGCCTTAAATTTTCAGCATTTTTCTGAAAACGCCAAAATCGTAATGCAAAAAGGTTAATAAAATTTTATTTTATCTTAAAAAAGTTTTTTTGTATGCTGTAAATGCAAAATCCACACCAAATTTTCAAAATCTAAAAGCATTTAAATTTAAGAAATCCGCCTTAAATTTTCAAAAATCAGCGCATTAAATTCAAAAAATTCACATTAAATTTTCATCTCAGCAAGGATACATTTAAAAAAATGCACTAAAATTTGCAAATTTTACAACAAAGGACAAATCCGTGCAAAAAGGACGCCTTTTCATCATCGCCTTTATCCTTGTGGTGCTGAGCCTTGTGCTTTACCTTTTCAAGGGCTTTTTGCTCGTCATCATCATAGGCTCGCTGCTGGCTGTGGCTACTTCAAATGTCAATGCTAAATTCTTGCACCTTTTCAAGGGACAAAAGGTTCTAGCCGCCCTTTGCTCGACTATCTTGCTGATTTTATTTCTCATTGCGCCCTGTGCCTACGCCGTTACGGAGCTTGCTGTGGCGATAAAACACTTTGACAAAGCCCTTATCATCGACACTTTCGCCGCGATAAAAAATTATCAATTCGACTTCTTACCAGAATCTTTGGCGTTTTTAAAGCCTAAAATCATCGAAATGCTCAACAGCGTGGATTTAAACGCCACGCTTAATGGCACAAACACCGCCGCAAGCATTGATTTTAACGCTCTTATCAAGCAAGCACTCGGCTATATGGGCAACTTCACCAAGTCAGGCGCAAAGATTGTCATCGACATAGCGCTGATTTGCGTGTTTTATTTCTTTGCAAATCTCTATGGCACGGAGCTTATCATCTATCTTAAATCCATCGTGCCTATACAAAAAAACGAGCTTGACGAAATCCTGCGCGAAGTGAGCAATGTAATGGCTGTCGTGCTTTACTCTATGGTGTGTATGGCTGTGATTGAGGGCGTTTTGTTCGCTATCATCGTGAGTGTCTTTGGCTACAACGGCGTTTTTTGGGGCATTTTGTTTGCGTTTAGCTCGCTCATACCTGCTGTGGGTGGGCTTTTGGTGTATGCACCGCTCAGCCTTTATGAATTTGCTTCGTCAGGGCTTTACTCAGCCCTTTGGATTTTAGGCTACTCCATCATCGTCATCTCGCTTGTCGCGGACACTTTCATCAAGCCGCTCATCATTAAGTGGATAAACGAAAGGCTTGTCAAAACGCCCACAAATATCAACGAACTGCTCATCTTTTTGGCTATGCTTGCGGGCATTTCGACCTTTGGTTTTTGGGGTATCATCTTAGGACCAGCCATACTTACCTTTTTCATCTCCACGCTCAAAATGTATGTGATTTTGAAAGAGAAAAATTTGCTTTAATGTGCTATAATGCCGCTAAATTTACAAAAAGGAAAGGCAATGAAAGAGCTTGATTGTAGGAATTTAGCCTGCCCCGAGCCTGTGCTAAAAAGCAAAAAAGCCTTGCAAGACTTAAAAATCGGCGAAAATTTAAGCATAAGGCTGAATTCGCTCGCTTCAAAAGAAAATGTCGCTCGTTTCTTGCGCTCACAGGGCTTTGAGCCAGCTTTAAAAGAAAAGGGCGATGATGAATTTGAAATCATCGTTGTAAAGGACAAAGAGCTAGCAAATGCCCTAAATTCAAACGATGAAAGCGAAATTTACCGCTGCGAAAGTGGCAAAAAGGCAAGTGGCAAAAAAATCCTTTTCTTAAAAAGTGCTAGTGTAGGCGATGGAGAGCTTGGCAAAAAGCTCTTAATGGGCTTTTTAGACACTTTAAAAAAGGCTGACAACGCTCCAAGTATCATCGTGTGCGTAAATGAAGCGGTTTTAATCAACACAAATAGCGAGCATTTCGCACACCAAGCGATGAAAGAGCTAGCAAACAAAGGCATAGAAATCATCAGCTGCGGTTCTTGCCTTGAATTTTATGGTAAAATCAAGGATTTAAAGACAGGGCGCATAGGCAACGCGCTGGAAATCCTTAATCTACTCTTTGACAAGGACAAAGTGGTGAGTTTATGATATACAAAAATCAGCGTTTGACGCAGTTTGTCAAGTGTGCTGGTTGTGCTGCCAAGCTAGACTCGGCGAGTCTTCACAAGATAACGGGCTTGTTAAAACCCGACAAGGCAGTGCTTTCAGGCATAAACACAAACGAAGATGCAAGCATTTACCGCATCAATGACGAGTTAGCACTCGCACAAAGCCTTGATTTCATCACGCCGATAGTCGATAGCGCGTATCATTTTGGTGCTATCGCCGCTGCGAACTCTTTGAGCGACATATTTGCGATGGGTGGCGTGGCGATGAATGCCCTAAATATCGTGGGTTTTGACAGGCTGAATTTCGATGAAAGCGTGCTTATCGAGCTTTTGCAGGGCGCAAAGGACAAATGCGATGAAGCGGGCGCCGTGCTGGTGGGCGGACACACGATAACAAGCTCGGAAATGTTTTTCGGGCTGAGCGTAACGGGCAGCGTGCATCCGCAAAACTTTGTCGCCAACAACACCGCAAGGGCTGGGGACATTTTGGTGCTTACCAAACCGCTAGGCACGGGCATTTTAAGCACGGCTTTAAAGGCTAATGAGCTTGAAAATGCGCTTTTAGACGAGCTTTTGTCTGGTATGATGAGCTTAAATTTGCGAGCGAGTAGGATTTTGTGCGAGTTTGCGCCCACTGCGATGACGGATATAACGGGCTTTGGGCTTTTAGGACACGCAAAAGAAATGCTAAATGAAAGCATTTGCATAGAAATTCACAAGGACAAAGTGCCATTTTACAGCGGTGTGAGAGAAAAACTCGCTCTTGGACTTGTCCCGGGCGGGGCTTACAACAACCAAAAAGCCGTGCAAGAATTTGTCAAATTTGAAGAGAATTCAGCCAAATTTGACGAAAACTCGCCCGCAAATTTAAATCAAAACGCCACGCAAAATTCAGGCAAAAATTCCACAATTTCAAGCCAAAACGCTAATTTACCCAAAAATTCAAGCCAAAATTCGCCCACAAGCACCCAAAACGCAAAGCCACAAAGCATAGACAACATAGCCTTTTTCGACCCACAGACTTCTGGCGGGCTTTTGTGCGCCTTGCCGCCCCAAAAAGCCGAATTCGCCCTTGACACCTTGCAAAAAGCAGGCATTAACGCCCATATCATCGGCAAAGTAAGGCAGCTTTTAAAAGACGAAAAACCTTTCATAAGGCTGGTGTGAAAGTTGTGAATTTTAGCTAAATTTAGCCCTTTTTGATGAGTTTATGTCCCTTGTAAGTGCCATAAATCTTATGCGAGCCGTCCTTAAACATTATCACCACGGGGTATTCCTCGTCCTCGCCGCCTTGCTCCATACCCGGACTCCCCATCGGCATACCCGGCACCGCTATGCCGATGACACCCTTTGGTTTTTCGCTCAGTAGCCATTCTACCGCATCAGCAGGCACATGCCCTTCAACAGCATAGCCTTCCACAAGCCCTGTGTGGCAGCTTTGGAACTCGTTTTTTATGCCAAGCTCGTCTTTGAGTTTGTAAAAATCGCTATATTTGCGCACTTCAAGCGTGTAGCCCTTGTTTTGCATATATTTCACCCACATTCCGCAGCACCCACAATAAGGGCTTTGGTGCAGCTCGATTTTTGGCTTGCTCTCAGCAAAAGCAAAGCCCACAAGCATTAGTGCAAGAAAAAGAATTTTTCTCATCTTTTGTCCTTTCGTTTAAATTTCGTAAATTATAACACCGCTAATCAAACAAATTCTTTTCAAAGGGAATTTTCAGCACCTCAAAGCTCTTAAAGCTCGCCACTCGTCCTTTTGCGGTGCGCTCTATGTAGCCATTTGCGAGCAAATAAGGCTCGATGACATCTTCTATGGTGTTTTCATCCTCACTCAAAGCCGCCGCTATGCTAGAAAGCCCCACAGGACGCCTTTTTGCCGCTGTTAAAAGCTCTAAATATCGCAAATCCATAGAGTCAAAGCCCAGCTCATTGACACCTAGCGAGTTTAAAGCCTCGTTCGCCCGCTCTAAACTAATGCTTTGCTCGTCCTTTACCTCAGCAAAGTCCCTTATACGCTTTAAAAGCCGCAGGGCTATGCGTGGCGTGGAGCGGCTACGCCTTGCTATTTCAAGGGCGGCATCTTTGTCGCACTGCTTGCCAAGCTTGACAGCCGCCTTTTTGACGATGGTAGAAAGCTCGCTATCGCTGTAAAATTCAAGGCGAAACTGCATACCAAACCTATCTCGCAAAGGATTACTCAGCATTCCAGCCCTTGTAGTCGCACCGATGAGCGTGAATTTAGGCAAATCTATCTTTATAGTTTGCGCCGCAGGTCCGCTACCGATGATTATATCAAGGCGAAAATCCTCCATAGCTGGATACAGCACCTCCTCAATCGCACTTGAAAGCCTGTGAATTTCGTCAATAAACAGCACATCGCCATCTTGCAAATTTGTGAGAATCGCCGCTAAATCGCCGCTTTTTTCTATCATCGGAGCGGCTGTGGTTTTGATATTTGCGCCCATTTCATAAGCGATAATGTTTGCAAGCGTAGTCTTTCCAAGCCCCGCAGGTCCGCTAAAAAGTATGTGGTCTAGGCACTCAGCGCGCTTTTTAGCAGCCTTGATGAAAATGCTTAAATTTTTCTTAATGCTCTCCTGCCCAATATAATCATCAAAATTTGACGGGCGCAACGAGTTTTCGTAGTTTTCATCGGGGGTGAATTTTTCTATCTCTACAATCCTATCCATATAAATTTGCCCTAAATTTTCAAATTTCAAACGCAATTTTAGCCAAATTTTGCTAGAATTTGCTTACAATTTTAAAAAATGATTTAAATTTGATGAGTTTAAAGGCGCTCATCATCAATGTGGAGAAAGCGTTAAATGGGCATTTTGACGAATTTAGAGCAGAATTTTCGCGATGAAGAAGTGGAGCAGTTTTTGCACTTTTTCAGGGTTTTGTGCGACAATTTTGAACCAGCAATCATCAAAATCAGCAAGAGCAAAGAGCTATACAAAGAGGGTTTGCGTGAGCTTGACACGCTTTCACACAACTTACAATGGGCGGCAAAGCGACTTGAACTCACTCAAATAGTGGATTTTTGCACTTTTTGCGAGGACTTACTTGCCCAAGCTGGCAAATTTGAAGGACCTGCGAGCGATGAATTTGTCGAATGGCTGCTTTTGCTGAGCGAGCAATTTGAAAGGTATTGTCAAAACTACGAAAAAGACGAACTCACGCTTACTTTTTTTAACCCAAATTTAGCCCTAATCCCAAGCATTTTGTCAAAGTAAGCCTTTAACGCTCTTGCGCTGATAATATCACGCGCATTTGCCTGAATTTAGCCCAAAATTCAAGCAAAAATATAAATTTTTTAAGAAACACTTTGAATTTTATGGATTTTTTCACACCCCACAACTCGCTTGGTTGCCTTTTGCAAAGGCTTAAAACGACAAAGCCCTTGCCATACTGAGCTTTCACAAGAAAGCGAAGTATCCATACAAAACACGGAGAATGAAATGCTGATGATGAAATCTAGGGCGGACAACGCAATTCCGTCGTCCTAATCCACCTTTATATGCAAGAGCCCCTTAACATTAAGGTTTCTTTGCTGTCATTGCGAGCCATTTTCACAAAAACGGCGCGGCAATTCACTACAAAAGTTCAAGATTTTATGCTTAAAATTTCAAATGGCGTGCGTGAAAGTTTGTTTTAAAAACAAAATATAAAAGCCAAAATTACGCTTTAATCCAAGCGAACGAAATTTTCAATTTTTAGTTTTGTTCGTGGCAAGCATTGAAAGAGTTTTAAAACTTTGTTTTGCAAGACTTTTAACTCCAAATTTAAATTTTAGTAAAAACTTGCAAAAGAGTTTTTTGGGTGCTTTAAATTTGTGGATACTTCGCTTCGCTCAGTATGACAAATTTAGGTTGTCGCCTAAATTTTATAGATTGCTACGCCTACCTTTTATCAAAGCTCACAATAATGACTCGTCCTATCATTTTGAGCATAGTGAAAAAAAGTTAAATGCAACACGAAAAAAGTTAATTTTAAAATAAAGTAAAGCTAAATAAACCAAACCTAACACCAAGCAAGCCTGATTTTAGAGTTAAAAAGAGCTAGATAAACCCAAATTCAAAGCCTAAAAGCCCGCAAAACGCAAATTTAAAGCCCAAAACCTTAAATTCAAAGCCTAAAAAGCTCCAAAAACCCTAAAATCCCAAATTCACAGCGAAATTCAGCAAAAATTCACAGCAAATTCACTCTTGCAACGCCTTAAATTCACTCACAGCGTCAAGCTTTTCCCACGGATAGTCCTTTTGTCCTACCTGTCCGCGAGCAGCGACATTTGCATACATAAAGCTGTCTTTGTTCGGCTTATCTAGAGCGAATTTGTTTTTTATCCAATTTGGCGTGAGCGGGTAGGTTTTCATCACAAATTCACTGAGCTTGTCGTCATTTATGCCCGTGTTTGTCCCCATACAATCAACACTCACGGAGGTTGGCTCAGCCACACCTATGGCGTAGCTAAGCTGCACCACGCATTTTTTTGCAAGTCCTGCGGCTACTATGTTTTTTGCAAGCCATCTTGCAGCGTAAAGCCCGCTTCTATCGACTTTTGTGTAATCCTTTGAGCTTTGCGCGCCCCCGCCTATGGGCGAATACCCACCAAAGCTATCCACGATGAGCTTTCGTCCTGTTAGTCCGCTGTCGTGCAGTGAGCTGTGATTGACATATTTGCCTGTTGGGTTGATTAAAATCCTTGTTTTGTCGGGGTTAAACAACTCTTTTGGCAAATTTGTGTCCAAAATAAGCCCCATTATCAGCTTTCGCACCTCGTCTATGCCTAAACTTTCCACGCTTGGAGCAGACACAACTATGGTGTGAATGCTTACAGGCTTGCAGTTTTCAAAGTTGCTCTTTGTGCCATAGTCTATGGTTACTTGCGTTTTTATATCCACGCCAAGCTTGTCGGGGTGGGCTTTTGCGTAGTTATAAACCTTGTCGCAAAGCTTTCTGGCGTAGCTTATCGCCGCTGGCATATACTCATCAGCCTCGCAGCTTGCAAAGCCAAACATTATGCCTTGGTCTCCCGCGCCCGTTTCGCCGCCTTGTTTATCCACGCCTTGATTTATATCAGGGCTTTGCTCGTTTAAAAAGACTAAAACTTCGATTTCATCGGGGTGCAGGCATTGAGCCTTTGTGAAATGTCCCTTGCCGTCATAGCCTATGTTTGCCAGAGCCGTTTTTACCACGCTTTCGTAGTCTTTTTGGCTCAACTTGTGTTTTGACTTGACTTCTCCGCCGATGACAACCTTGTTGCCCGCGACAAAGACTTCGCTCGCCACCCTTGAATCTTTGTCCTGAGTCAAGAGTATATCCACTATTGTGTCAGCGATGATGTCCGCACACTTGTCAGGGTGTCCAGCACTTACAACTTCGGAAGTGAATAGATACATTGTTTTCCTTTCGGTAAATTTTGTCAAAAGACGAGGCAATTTTACCATAAAAGGTTAATTTTTTTGCACTATAATTCTTAAAATTTTTTATGGACTAGGCAAATGAGAGCTTTTTTAATCGACAGCGAAAATGTGAATTTTGACAACTTTATCAAGCAAAAACGCTTTAAAAAGAGCGATAACTTCTTTATCGTAGGCAATGCCACGCTTAAATTTTCTTTAATGGTGCTTGAATTTTTGCAGGATAAAAAGGTGAAATTTTATGATTTTAACGAGCCAAGTAAGGATTATGCTGATAAAATCATACTCACGCTTTTAGGCTATTTACTTGCGCAAAAAAGGTTTAAAAAATGCTTCATCGTAAGCAATGACAACATTTTTTCAAAGCTAAATTTCACGCGCGAAATCTTTGGCAAAAAGGTAAAAATTCTCAAAGTTACCAACGAACACCTGCCCAAAATCGCCCTAAAAAGCGACTATCACATACAGCTTTTTGAAAAAAATGCTGAATTTATAAGGGATTTGCGCGCACAAAGTGCGAATTTGGGCGATTTTCACCGCTCCTTGCAACAGCACTTTAAGATACACGGAACGCTTATTTACAAGTATCTCAAAGACTATCACAAGGACGAATTTTTTGCTAAATTTAAAAAAGAGCAAGCCCAAAAGCCAAAGCAGCTCACCCAAACAAGCCCAAAGCTCCTTACTCACGAGCGCAAAAGCACTTCAAAGGGCTTTAAAGACAGCACAGCGCAAGGCGAAAACGATGAAAACGCCGACAACAAAGTAACGCAGTTTTTCGCAAAACTCTTTAAAAAGGACGAGACAAAGGGCAAAATGCCTTAAATTTACGCACAATGCGGGCGCAAAGATGAGCGCAGGCAAAAAACGCGAAAAATGCGGCAAAATTTAAACGGCAAAAAATAAATGCGATGAAAAAGGCTGAATTTAAGAGCAAAAAAGAGCGAAATTTAAGTGGCAAAAAAGGTGAGCGTGATAAAAAAAAGGCGAAAAATAAATGGCGCAGATGATGAAATGTGGGGCTTTTAGTGTTTGAAAACCTTTCTTATCTCACGCTTTTTGCGGTGAGTTTTATCTCCGCCACGCTTTATCCTATGGCGAGCGAAGCCTTTGTAGTGGGCTTTGTTTTGGGTGAGTTTTCGCCCTTGGCTGTCTTTGTCGTAGCGACTTGTGGCAACGCTTTGGGAGCTTTAAGCACCTATGTTTTGGCGTTTTTAGGTAAAAATTTGATTTTAAAACGCCATTTCGCCGCTAGTTTAGCAAAAATTCAACAATACGACTTGAATTTCAAACGCTTTGGAGCGGTTTTTGCCTTTTTGAGCTTTTTGCCCGTGTTTGGCGACCTTTTCGTGCTGGGTTTGGGGCTAAGCAAATATCCATTTTACAAGGCTTTGTTTTTCATCACACTCGGCAAAGCCTTTCGTTACGGAGTTTTAATCTACGCCACACTGCAAATGAGCGCGTGAATTTGTTTGATTTCTTAAATTTTTCACAAAGGCGTGAAATTTCGCTGTTTTAAGGCGTTTTGCTGTAAATTCGCCCTTAAATTCACTTCATCTGCACCAAAAGTTCAAGCACTAAATTCGCTTGATGTGCCGCACAGATATTTACGCGCGGTGCCATCAGCCCGTTTCCTACCTTTGCGCCGCTTACCAAGTCCCCGCACATATAAAAATGCTCGGCGATTTTGCGCGTTTTTATCTCGTTTGAGTTGCCATATCCTGCAAGCCCAGACGCACAAATCAGCGTGGTTTGCGGAAAATGCTTGTGAAAATTTTGCGCTAGCATAGCCTTTGCAAGTGCGCTGTCAAAGGCTTCGCACACTATGTCGCACCCTTTGAAAAGCGTGGGTATGTTTTCGTGCGTGATTTTAAGGGCGTGCGTTTGCGTGCTGATGAAGGGGTTGATTTTAGCGATTTGTTCGCTCAAAGCCTTTGTTTTGAGCTTTCCCAAATCCTCGACAAAGTAGCTTTGGCGGTTTAAATTGCTCGGTTCTACCACATCAAAATCGATGAGAATCAGCCTGCCAACGCCTATGCGAGCGAGCATTATGGCGATATTTGAGCCAAGCCCGCCCAGCCCGCACACAGCCACGACACTTTTTTTGAGCTTGTTATGCACTTTTGGGGTGTGGCGCGAACTCATCATCGCTTCAAGTGCCTCGCGTGGGGGCATAATGCCGCGCGCTATGCAAAAAAGCTCATCGCCCTCACTTAACGGCACAGCCTCGCGCGTGCAAAAGCCGTTGATTATCCACACATCGTTTTCATCGCTGCTTTTGCTGCTTAAAAATTCTACGCTTGTTGTAGCGTTTGTTTCGCATTCTGTGTTGTTGAATTTTATTTTCATTTTTGTCCTTTTGTTTTAGTAGATTTTATGGATTGCCACGCCGACTTTGTCGGCTCGCAATGACATACGAAGTGCGTTTTGAGCGACAAAGGACAAGGCAAAGTATTTTGAGCTGAATTTGTGGGTTGTGAAGTAAAAAGCGAGTAAGACTAGACATAAAAGTCTGTCGCCACGAGCTTGTTACGAACTCCCGCAAATTCAGCCAAAAGACGAGCCGTTTTTTAGATTTCACCCTCCGCCCACAAAGCACACCACTTCGGCTTCATCGCCCCTTTGAAACACCACGCTTTCAAAGTCATCTTTGCTTATGATTTGCCCATTTAGCTCTAACGCCACAAATTTAGCGTCCAAGCCCCTTTGCGCAAGATAATCCATAAATTTCAACTCATTTAGCTCTAAATTCTCGCCGTTGATTTTCATTTTGCCCCCTTAAATTTAGCCTAAAAATTCTCTATCAAGTCCTTAAACACAAGGCAAAGTTTTTCAAAGTCAGCCACGCTCACGCGCTCGTTTGCCGCGTGAATGCTCGCGTTTTTCACGCCAAATTCCACGACTTTGACGCCAAATTCAGCAAAATACCTTGCATCGCTCGTGCCGCCTTTGGTGTTGAGCTTTGGGGTGATGCCTGTGATTTTGTTTATGCTTTGGGCGAGCCTTTGGACGATTTTGCTGTCCTTATCCGTGAGAAAGGGCTTGGAGCTTTGCCTTATGTCAAGCTCATAGTCAAGCCCAGCGCAAAGCTTTTCTACATAGTCTTTTACGCTTTGAAAGCTAGTTTGTGGGGAGTTGCGGACATTAAACATTATGCAAAGCTCGTTTGGCGTTACATTGCAAAGCTCTATGCCGCCGCGAATGTCCGTGATGACGATTTTTGACGGACTAAAATCCTCATCGCCCTTGTCTAAATCAAAGCCCGACAAGTTCGCAAGTTTGCTGGCGAAGTTATGCACGGGATTTACGCACCGCTCTGGGTAAGCGGCGTGTCCTTGTTTGCCCTTGATGATGAGTTTTGCGTTGATAGAGCCGCGTCTGCCGATTTTAAGGCTGTCGCCAAAGGCGTTTTCGCAAGTTGGCTCAGCCACCACCGCAAAATCAGGCAACATTTGCCTTTCCTGCATAAATTTCAGCACCTCAACCGTGCCAAATTTCGCCTCGCCCTCTTCATCGCTTGTGATGATGAGAGAAAGGCGAGAGCCTTTAAATTTAGCACTTTGACAAGCATTGAGAAAGGCAGCAAGCCCGCTTTTCATATCTGCTGCACCTCTTGCATAGATAAAGCCGTCTTTTTCTAGGGGTTTGAAAGGATTGCTGTCCCAGCCTTCCCCCGCAGGCACGACATCAATATGCCCGCCAAAGGCTAAATGCTCGCCGTTTTGGGCAAATTTCTTTGTCAGCAGCAAGTTTTTCACGCCCTCTTTTTCGATGAAAAAGGCTTCAAACTCATCAAGCTCCAAAGCTATGAAATTCAGCGCTCCGTCATCTTTTGGGGTGAGCGATTTAAAGCGCAAAAGCTCAAATAATAAATTTTTCGCGTCCATTTTTTATCCTTTTTTATGACATTATACCAAAAAAACCTTATACACCAAAAGCAGTGCAAAATACTCTATGATAAGGGCTGAGATGAGATTTATGGCGCGCACTATGCGGGCGTTAAATTTGTGCGCGAATTTAGCCACAAAATAGCTGAGTGAAAAAACCCAAGCAAAAATCGCCACAAACAGCCCAAGCACCATAAACGCTTTGCTTTCATTTTGCGAAAAAATCAGCGACACGCTCGCCCAAAAAGCGATGATGAAAGGGTTGAGTAAATTCAGCACAAAGCCTTTAAAATAGCTTTTTGCAATGCTTTCATTTGCTGAATTTTGCTTGATTTGAAGTGCCTTTGCCTTGCTTTTAAGCAGCGAAAACGCCATAAAACTGAGAAACACAAAGCCAAAAAGGGCGATGATTTGCTGTAAAATGTGGCTGTTTAAAAAGCGCAAAAGCCCAAAAAGCAGCAAAAGCAAGTAAAAAATGTCAGCACTCATCGCGCCCAAGCCCAAAGCAAAGGCGTTTTTAAAGGAACGCAGGGCATAGCTTAAAATCAGCACATTTAAGGGTCCAAAAGGCACAGCCACGCCAAGCCCAAGCAAAATGCCTTGAAATAGGCTTTCAATTATCATCTTGCCCCTTTTTAGCCAAAATTTCGCTTTCAGCCTTTGAAAGCTCGCTTTTGTCGTTTTTACTAGCCTTTGAGCCTTTTAAATTTGCGCTTGTGGCTGAAAATGCGCCATTTCGCAAAAAAGCCCGAATGTCAGCGGCGATTTTATCGATAGCCACGCTTGCTTTTTGCGTGTAGCATTTTTCAAAATAGCGTTCTAAATTCTCATCAACTTCAAGATTGTTTAAAATGCTATGCTCGCAAGCCCTTGCAAAATGCCCCACAGGCAGCACAAAACCGCTCGTGCCTATGCAAACAAAAAGCGCGCTCTCATCAAGTGCAGCATAAAGCGTGGCATACTCGGGCGCAAGCTCTTCAAACATTACTATGTTGTGGCGCAGGGCGTTTTTGTCGCATTTTGGGCAAAGTGTGCTTTTGAGCCTTTCATAGCCTATATTTTCCTTGTAGCCACATTTTGCGCAATAAATTTCAGGCAAAAAGCCGTGCAGATGAATGACATTTTCACAACCCGCCCGCTCCAACAAATCATCGACATTTTGCGTGATGATGAAAATTTGCTCTTTAAATTCGCGCTTTAACTCGGCGATAACCTTGTGAGCGTGATTTGGCGCGACATTTTTAAGCTGCATTCGCCTTTCATCGTAAAATTCAAGCACCTTGCGTGGATTTTTAGCGTATCCTGTTGCCGAGCAAACTTCCATTACATCGTAGTTTTCCCAAAGCCCACCGCTATCTCTAAAAGTCTTTAAGCCACTTTCAGCCGATAAACCTGCCCCGCTTAAAATCATCACTTTTTTGGATTTTCTCATCATTTGCCTTTAAAATTCAAATTCAACGCTGAATTTTAGCGCAAATTTCGCTTAAAATTCAAAAATTTGCTATAATCTCGCTTGAATTTATAAATTTAAAGGCAGATGAGTGAAAAAAGCACTGATGATAACAACTCTTATTTTGTGCGCGCTTATGTTAAACGCGTGCAAAAGGTGAAAATTTTTATCAAAGGCAAAAACGGACATTTTGAGCCTTTGCAAATGGACGATAAGCCCTGATATTTACGCCCTTTAACCTTGCTTAAATTTTGCATTTTTGTCCTTTTGAAAATTTCGTCAAATTTTACCGCAAAAGCGTAAAAATGAATTTTTGCATTAGTTTTTCTTTAATCACAATGTTCTCCCAAATCACAATCATCAAGTTTTTGTAGCTCTTTGAAAGTCATCTTTTTTGCCCTACAACTCACAGGGCATTCCTCATCGTCCGCCTGACATTCATCGCCATAGTTTTTTTCACAATCTTTGGCAAAGTAATGCCTTGCTTTGGCTAAATCCCGCTTTACTTCATCATCGCCCACATAGCGTCCCCAAAGATAATCTATGGCTAGTTTTTTGCAGGTGCTGCCGTCCATCTCACACGCTTTATCATAGTAATGCAAGGCTTGTTTTTGGTTGATAAATTTTTCATCAAGATGATATGGCTTCCGCCTATTAACAACTCCTTCATCATAATGCTCTGCAAGGGTTTGACACACCTTAACATCGCCCAGCTCATCACAACCCGTTTTAAGATAGAAAAGCATATTTTTCACCCGCTCATCATCATTTTCTTTAATATCCGTTTCAAATTCAGCAAGCCGCACGCATTTGCCCGCATCTTTAAGCTCCGCGCACACTCTTTTGCCAAATTTTCTTGCTTCGCTTATGGCTAGCTCGTCTGTTTTGTTTTCTCTTTTATTTAACAAATCCAAATACTTGTAGTAATACTTCGCCAAAAGATAGCAAGCGTTAGAATTGCCCAAATCACAACCCTTTTGCGCCGTCTTTTTAAAAGGCTCTAAATATATTTTATCGTTGTATAGGTTTTTTGTTTTATTTGACATATAAAAACGAGCCAGCAAAACGCAGCTTTCGCCGTTTGCCTCGTCTGTTTGGCATTCTTTATCAAATTGAGCAAGAAAACTTTCCTTTGCCTCGCACGCGCTTTTTGCTTTGAAATTTGCGCAATACTTATCAAAATTTGAGATGATATACTCCCTATCTGCCACTTCAAGGCGGACATTTTTGATTCTATCAGCCACATATTTATCCACAGCCTTGTTGCGTTCAGCACAAGCGGGCAAAAATATATCCCTGCACATTCCAGCCATCTCTTTGATAGCACTCGGTATGTCTCTATCGTTTTTTACATAAATCTTTTGCAGTTCAAGGCAGGCAGGATAATACTCTTTTTTGCGAAAATTTTCCCTACACGCCGTGAAAAAGGCATTTGCGGCGTTAAATTCAGGCTCTTTTGGCGCAAGTTCGCTTATTTTGGCACAAGCCTTTGGTTCTTGAAACTCACACGCAAGGGCATAGTAAGTAAGAGCCGTGCTATACTCTTTTTGCGCTTCAAACAAAGCTCCAAGTGCCGAGCAGGCGTATTTTAACTCAGGCTCATTTAAATGCGTGTAAGCATTTGCCGAGCAAGCACCCGCGTAATACTTTATGGCGTTGTCTGTGTCCTTTTCGCGCTCAAAAATCTTGCCGAGTTTAAGGCAGGCTATTTCATCGACTTCCTCAGCTTCTACTGAACACTTTGCTTGCAACTCTTGCTTTTGCGTGGTGTAATTGTCAAATTTCACCTCAAATCTAAGCCCAAGTGCTTGCGCGATAATCACGCCCACTACAACCACAACGACACAAGCCACTATGATAAGGGCTTTTGCGTTTAATAACGGCGACTTTTTCATTTGTTTGCTCCTTAACTTTGCTTTGAGAATTTAAAATTTGCGAAATTGTAGCACAAATTTGATAAAATTCACGGACTTACCTTGTGCTTGCTTTCAAAGCGTTTGCGTTCAAACAAAGCAACTTCGCGGATACTTAACACACGCTCAGTATGGCAAGTAGTCGGTGCGATGGAATTTAGGGCTTTGTCTAAAAACGCTCCAAAAACTCTCCGCAAGGGAGCGGATTTTTGGATTGCCACGCAAGGTGCGAGTTTTGTTTGCAATGATGTGAAAAAGGCACGCCTTAAATTCGGCAAGGCTCGCAAAGACAGGATTTTGGAGTGCCGCGCAAAAACCAGCACAGCTTTTTTGCTCGCATTGATGGCGCATTTTCAAACAAAAGCCCAAAATCACCATTAAACAAAGCACAAAACTCAAATATAAAGATTAGCAAAACAAGTCTCAAAGCCCTAAATTCAAACTGCAATGTTTTTTAACGATTTGCGCCACGCCATTTTTTACGATTTTTCACATTTTTCACATTTTTTTCACAAAAAACGCTTATAATTTGCAAAAAATTCAGCTTGATACACCCAAAAAATGCGTTTCATCGCCTACGCAAAATCCAAATTTAATCATCAAATTCCTGCCGTAAAATCGTGCCGTTAGCGTCTATGTAGATTTTCATCTTGTTTGAAAGTTTGATTTTATAGTAGCTCATCTTGCGTTTGACTTCCAAAAGCGTGGCGTTTGGGTGCTGCGCCATGATGATACTTGCCACATTTGGCGGCAAAACCCCAAAATCCACAGGCGCAAACTCGCTTTCTATCTCTATCCAGTTGCCCAACAAGTCAAATTCCAGCTCCGTGCCGTCTGTGAGATAAATTTCGTAGGATTTTCTGTCCATTTCGACAAGCCCGATTTGCGCCTTAAAATGCGTGGCGATGAAGTTTTGAATGTTTTGCGGCAAAGAATTTGGCGCTATAATCATATCTGCGTTCAGCAAAGCAGCTGTCAAAGCCAGCACAGCAAGCGTTTTGTGTAGCATTTCAAATCCTTTCTCAACAAAAATCAAAGCACATTTTACCTTTTATGTGTGAATTCAATGTGAATTTTGCCCGCAAAATTTCAAAATCCCAAAAAAATTCACGCAAAAGGGCAAATTTTCGCTCATAAATGCTATAATTTTGGCATAAAATTTAAAAACAAAGGCGAAATTTGGTTTGTTCGGCACTCATCGCGCTCAATGTTGTCGCGTTTTTGCTC
>OQVS01001422.1_pt1 | contig 16287 bp, 11 predicted proteins | sample 1691601 | NCBI WGS metagenome assembly OQVS01 (sample SAMN03418268, study PRJEB22391) | human gut metagenome | biome: human-gut; feature: organic feature; material: feces | host: Homo sapiens | place: Tanzania | collected 2013-01
ATGCGGACAGGCTGAAACGGTTGTTGATTGGACTTGAAGCAAAAATCAAGAACAGATTGCCGGAAAAAACGCTGAAAAAAACGGAAGCGGATATGAACGACAAAAACGAAACGGAGATTTATCTGCAACATCCGGTCAACCGCTTTACGGCGGAAAATGAAAAAGTCATAAGCTTGATTAAACAAGCTGCGGCCTCTTTTCATAAAATGTCTTTTTCTTATACAACGTCAGTGGGAAAAGTTGCCGAACGATGCGTTTCTCCGTATGGCATCATTCATCATTTCGGGAAATCCTATCTGATCGCCGAAGAAAACGGGGAAATACTGACTTTTAACATCCTGAACATCAGGGATACCAAATCAACGAAACAAACGTTTCAAAAGCATGCTGATTTTTCGCTGAAAGAATATGCTTGTCAGAACGCCGTCGGTATTTTTCACGGCGACGAAGAAAATATCGTTCTGCTTTTCGCAAAGGAAGCGGCATCGTTTATTGAGAATTACAGTTTCCATCCGACTCAAAAAATGAAAAAAAACAAAGACGGAAGCATTACGTTGTCAATGAGAACGGGCGGATTACGGGAACTTTGCTATTTTTTGGTCGCGTGGGAGGATTCTGTTCAGATCATTGCTCCCGAACGATTAAAACAAACGATGCGTGATGTTTTAAACAAAGCTACAAAACAGCTTGAAAATTTTTAAATGTCGTTTTCAGAAATCATTTTCAATCTGATAGCGGTAGAAAACAATATTTTCTCCTAAAAAAGAAATACAACGACATAAATAATTGAAGAAAGGAAATGATTTTCTTTTTATTCCGACGATCAGAGAGCGGTAAGACTTCCATCTGTCGCATCTTTTCACTGGATTTCATTTTTAACAGGCTGACGGAACAAGACGAATAGATGATGGTGGCAGGATACGCAATTCGTAATACGAACGCTTGCCGGTGAACTCTGCGAGGCATTTGCCGACGGCAAAGAGGAAAAAAACGCACGGTCGAATTTTTTATTTTCGCCATCTATCAGCCGGATGATTTTCCGTTGCTAAAAATCCGTTCTTGTTTTACTTTAACAACAAAGGGAATAGTCCATAAAATTATTCTCTCATCGGAAATCTTCGGAAGATTTCGGCAAAGGTTTTTATTCTGTTACCTCGCTGTTACCTGCCGCTGTTTTCGATAATATCAAGAAACATCAAAAACATCGTTTTTATGTTTCACTTCAACAGGTTGTAAAATACCATCAAAACCTTAAACCCGTTGTTTGAACAAAAGGATAAAGGCGGAAGAATGATTTTTTATTTTTCAGGAACGGGAAATTCGCGCTGGGTCGCCGAAGAATTGGCGCGTCAATTAAACGATAAAGCCGTTTTCATTCCCGAAGCCCGATCGGAATATCAGTCGGCGGCTGATGAAAAAATCGGATTTGTTTTTCCCGTTTACGCGTGGTCGGCGCCAAAGTGTGTGTTTGATTTTATCCGGCGCGTCAGGTTTGAAAAATATGACGGCAACTTTGTTTATTTCGTCTGCACTTGTCACACGCAAACAGGCAGGATCGACCGCATTATGCAAAAAGCGTTAAAAGAAAGGGGCATGCGTTGCGATGCGGGATTTTCGCTGAAAATGCCGAATAATTATCTGCTGGCGCCGTTTGTGCGCGCGGATCGTGAAAAAAAGAAACGGCAGCTGATTGCTCGGGCGCAGGTGCGTTTGGGATTAATAGCCGATTCTTTGAAAAAAGATGAAAAAACGTTTCGCCTGACACGCGGGTTTGGCGCGTCGGTATTGTCGGGAATCGGTCGACCGCTGTTTGAAAAACTTATGACGGTGAAGGGATTTTACGCAACGGACGCCTGCAATCAATGCGGTCTGTGCGCCAAGGTTTGTCCCGTCGGCAATATCAGTGTTTCGCAAAAACCGGTCTGGGGCGATCACTGTGAAATGTGTCAGGCATGCCTGAATCATTGTCCTTGTCAGGCGATACAGTACGGACATTACACGAAAAACAAGAAACGATACGTTTTTTCCAAAAGTCTGCTGAGCGGCGATTAACGACCGCCGCCGCCTCCGCCGCCGAAACCGCCGCCGGAAAATCCGCCGCCGCCCGATCCGGATCGTGACGGGGGCGTGCAGGACGCCGTCGCGCAGGAATTGAAACCGCTGAAATCGGACGCGCGGAACCGCCCGCCCGAATACCATGACGGACAGTATTGCGACATATCGGTCAGACGGCGCATTTTATTTTCCCATTCCTTTTCCAGTCCGAACAAAACGGCATAGGGCAGCAGTTTTTCCATTTTGGTGAAATCCGCGGGCGCGGGAAGTTTCGTGTCGACAGCCTTTAAAAACATCTTGATGCCGTCCGAATGGGCGATGATGTCCGTTCCGCGCCGCGTCGGACGAACAATCAGGTGCGCGTAAATCAAAATCGCCAGCCCGCCCGCCGCGTAGAAAGCAAACACCGGCGGCAGATCCGGATTGTTTTCGGACATCGCGATCCCCATCATTGAAAAATGAAAGGCGACGAAAGCGAAAGTGAAAACGGATATGAATTTGAACGTCCGTGTCGCAATCATTATCAGAACGCCTTTTCCCGCCGGAATCATAAAGAGCAGGTAAAACGTGAAAAGCGCGGTCAAAGGCAGGGCGTCCGCCCGTGACAGTTGAAACGCCGTCAATCCCGACAACAAAAGAATCGCAATGACGATCAGTTTCCGATTCGCGGCAAAATAGTCCGCCGCTTTCGCCGCCAGAAATTTTTTCAGCGCGTTCCGGCACTTGTTCATTTCGGCGGAATATTTGCCTTTTAATCGCACGGGAAAGCACAGGTTTTTATCAAGGATTTTTTCTTCGCCGTTTTTGGGGGCGCGCGCCTTTTCGATCAAAAAATCGTCAGTGCCGTCGGAACGGATTTTCAGAAATCCGGAAACGCCCCCTTGCAGTAAAGCGGCGGACAGGCTTGAGCCGTCGTCGCGTCCGTAACTGTCGATAAAATGCGCCATTGCGGGGGTCGTGTCGGGAATGACGTCGAAACGCGGCATGACGGCGGGCTTTTCAGGGTCAACGCCGTACAACGCCCAAGTGACAACCAGATAAGTCAACAAAATCAACGCCGACAGCCGCGCAAGCCGTTCTGTCGAAAAGCGGTCGCGCAAAGAAACGGGCAGGGCGTCGACGACAAATCCTTTTTCAAACCCGACGGCAACGGTCAAGCCTTCGTTCGGGTTTAAATAAGCGGCTGAAAAAACACCCGTGTCGGGATCGAACGCGGCGGGCGTTTTGCTTCCCCGCTTTCCGGCATAGCTTGCGGTTTGCAGAACTTTCGCGCCGTGCGGAACGATAACGCGGGCTGACGCTTTTTCAATCGGAAAATCCCAATCGTTGCCCGTGGCGTTCCAGTAGACTTCGTCATAGCCGTCGAATGCCCGTACAATGTTAGACGCCTGATAGGTGATTTCAAACGTGTACAAACCGTTATGCGGCAAAAATTCGTCCGTTCCCGTGTTGATGCGGAACCGTCCGTTCGCGTTTTCCGTGAAGTAAGGTTCCGGCTTTCCGTCGCGCCTGACCGAAAGGACGCGGTAGCCGACGCCGCGCGTCCACGGCAGGTCGCGATATATGCCGCGCCTGATTTGCTTTCCTTCGCGGTTGACGGTAATGCGTTCCGAAACGGTGACGGAGGCGTCCGATTCAACCCGAATCGTCGATTCAAAATTTTTTATCATCTCGCACCCCGCGGCGGCGGGGAACGAAAACAGCCAGACGAACAGCAGGGCGAACGCGAACGGCGGACGTTTCATGACGCCTCCTTAAAAAGAAACGGCGACGTTTTCTTTTTCCTGTTCCGCGATGTCGAAAAACTCGCGTTTGGAAAAGCCGAAACGTCGGGCGATCAGATTTGACGGGAACGTGTCGACCGCCGTATTGTAATCGCGCGCGGTCGCGTTGTAATAACGTCGGGCGTTTTGCAGATCGTCTTCGATCTTGTCCAGCGAATCCTGCAATTTGGCGAAATTCGCGCCCGCTTTCAGTTCGGGATAGCTTTCCCCCAGCGCGAACAGCGATTTCAATCCCCGCGACAGATCGCTTTCGGCTTTGGCGACGTCGGCGGGGGCGGACGCGTTCATCGCGGCGTTGCGCAATTTAACGACGTTTTCCAGCGTCGATTGTTCGTGTTTCGCGTATCCTTTGACGCATTCGACCAAATTGGGAATCAGGTCGCGGCGGCGTTTCAGCTGGACGGTGACGCCGCTCCACCCCTCGTCGCAGCGGTTTTTCATGCGGATAAAGCGGTTGTAAAGAAAAACAAGATAAAGAGGGATCGCGACGGCAACGGCGGCAAAGACGGACATGGGGAACAGCCTTTTCATAAATTAAAACTTCGGTTCAGTATAATCCGTTTTTTTACGCGCAAAAACAAAATTCGGAAAGGCGCGCGCGTTTTCAAAAACGGATACGGGCAAGACGGGACGGCGAAAAACGATTTGAACGCCGCCGTCCGATCGCCCCGTTTTCGAACGGCAAAAAAATAAACGGACGTGTAGAAAAAGATTGCTTTTTACGGCGGTCTGATTTATATAGCTAATCGTGAAACAAATCACGATTTGCCGGTTCCCGGGCGCAGGCGCGGGGGGCGATCATCTTGAACAAGGTAAGGATTCAATGGAAGTTAAAACAGCAGAAGATTTGGAGCTGGTTATCTCCAAAGCGCACGAAGCGCAGGCGGTTTATGCCACCTATACGCAGGAACAGGTCGACAAGATCTTCCGCGCGGTTTCTCTGGCCGCCAACAAAATGCGTATTCCTCTGGCCAAAATGGCTGTCGAGGAAACGGGCATGGGCGTCGTCGAAGACAAAGTGATCAAGAACCACTTCGCGTCCGAATACATTTATAACAAATACCGCGATATGAAAACCTGCGGCATCATTAAAGAAGACAAAGCCAACGGTATCAAAAAAATCGCCGAACCCATCGGCGTCATCGCGGGCGTCGTTCCGACGACGAATCCGACTTCCACCGCGATTTTCAAAACGCTGATCGCGCTGAAAACCCGCAACGCCATTGTCTTTTCGCCGCACCCGCGCGCGAAAAACAGCACGATCGCCGCGGCGAAACTGTGTCTGGAAGCCGCCGTCAAAGCCGGCGCGCCCGAAGGCATCGTCGGCTGGATCGACGAACCGTCCATTGAATTGTCCGACATGCTGATGAAACACCCCAAGGTCGACATCATTCTGGCGACCGGCGGTCCCGGCATGGTCAAAGCCGCTTATTCGTCGGGCAAGCCCGCTTTGGGTGTCGGTCCCGGCAACACGCCCGCGGTCATCGACGAAACCGCCGACGTCAAGATGGCTGTTTCTTCCATCTTGCTCAGCAAGACGTTTGACAACGGCATGATTTGCGCGTCCGAACAGTCCATCGTCGCCGTTTCCGACGTTTATGACGAAGTCAAAAACGAACTGAAATACCGCGGCGCCTATCTTTTGAACGACGAAGAACGCGAAAAGGTCGCCGCCATCATACTGACTCCGCGCGGCGTCAACCCCGCCATCGTCGGACAGCCCGCTTACAAAATCGCCGCTTTGGCGGGATTTGAAGTCCCCGAAGAATCCAAAGTGCTGGTCGGCGAAGTCGAAGACGTAACGACGGCTGAACCGTTCGCGCATGAAAAATTGTCGCCGGTTCTGGCTCTGTATCGCGCCGAAAATTTTGAAGACGCGATGGAAAAAGCCTATACGCTGGTTGATCACGGCGGCGCGGGTCATACGTCCGTTTTGTACACGGACGACCGCAAGGACGACCGCATCAAGGCGTTCGGCAACAAAATCCACACGGGACGCATTCTGATCAATACGCCCGCGGCGCAGGGCGCGATCGGCGATTTGTTCAACTTCAAACTGGAACCGACCCTGACGATCGGTTGCGGTTCGTGGGGCGGTAACGCCACCAGCGAAAACGTCGGTCCGAAACACTTGCTGAACATCAAAACCGTCGCAGAAAGGAGAGAAAACATGCTCTGGTTCAAAGTTCCGCCGAAAGTCTATTTCAAACGCGGGGCGATTGATCCGGCTCTGCGCGAATTGAAAGGCAAGAAAAAGGCGTTCATCGTCACCGACCGTTTCCTGTTCAATTCCGGCATGTCGAAAAAGATCACCGATGTTCTGGAAGAAATCGGCGTCGATTATCAGATTTTCTTCGACGTGAAGCCCGATCCCGATCTGTCCACGATCAACAAGGCGTTCACGATGGTCAAAGCCTACGAACCCGACGTGTTCATTTCCATGGGCGGCGGTTCGCCGATGGACGCGGCGAAAATCTTGTGGCTGATGTACGAACAGCCCGATGTCAAATTCGAAGACGTCGCGATGCGCTTTTTGGATATCCGCAAGAGAATTTGCGATCTGCCCGCTTTGGGTCAGAAAGCCGACATGGTCGCCATTCCGACGACCTCCGGCACGGGTTCCGAAGTCACGCCGTTCGCCGTTATCACGGACGACCGGACGCACATCAAATACCCGATTGCGGACTATGCGCTGACCCCGACCATGGCGATCGTCGATCCGGATCTGGTCGACACCATGCCCCCCGGACTGTGCGCCGCCGGCGGTATCGACGCTTTGGTTCACGCCGTCGAAGCCTACGTTTCCATCATGGCGACGAACTTCACGAACTCCATGGCTTTGGAAGCCGCGAAAAAGGTCTTTAAATACCTGCCGCGTTCCTACCACGAAGGCAAAAACGACCCGTTGGCGCGTGAAAAAATGCACTACGCCGCGACGTTGGCAGGTATGGCGTTCGCCAACGCGTTCCTGGGACTGTGCCATTCCATGGCGCATAAACTGGGCGCCATGTACAATGTGCCGCACGGCATCGCCAACGCGTTGCTGATTTGTCAGGTTATTCGTTTCAACGCGTCCGACGCCCCGACGAAACAAGCGGCTTTCGCGCAGTACAAATATCCGAACGCGAAAGAAAAGTACGGTCAGATCGCCAACCAGTTGAAACTGGGCGGCAAGAATGACGACGAAAAGCTGGAATTGCTGATCAACGCCATTCAGGGTCTGAAAAAAGAAATCAACATTCCGTTGTCGATCCGCGAATACGGCATTTCGGAAAAAGAATTCTTTGACAGACTGGACGAATTGACCGAAATGGCGTTTGACGACCAGTGCACGGGCGCGAACCCGCGTTATCCCTTGATGAAAGAAATCAAGGAATTGTACATCAAAGCTTACGAAGGCATCACCGATTAACCCCTTTTAAGGTGTGCCTTCGGCAGGGAACAGGCTTCGGGAAACCGAAGCCTGTTTTTTTTTCGTGTGCTAAATTTTCATAAAATGGACAAATTTTTCAAATATGAACGGCGTGCGGTGTTTTTTGATGCAAAAATCTGTTAACATAGTGAAAATAAATAAATATTTTTACGGCGTCTTTGCTTTTTTGTCGATTTTTTTCAAAAACACCTTGCGCGCGTCAATCCGGTCGGCTAGTATGGAAAGCAACAGGGGGAAAGTCCCCGTTCAAATCAAAGGATATCCGATTATGGCATTGAAGTGGTCTGACGTTGACGAATTGGCGAACGCCTTGGAAAAACTTTATCCGCAGACTGACTTGTCCGTTTTGGAATATGACGAATTGCGCGCCATGGTCGCCGGAATGGACGGCTTTGACGACGCGTCCGTTCCCGACGACGACGATATGGAAGCCGTTATTCGCGCTTGGGTCGATATCCAGTTTCCCGAAGACGCCGAACGCGTCAATTCGGAAGACATAGACTGAAAGGATAAACGGTTATGGCTGAATCTTTCACATCTTGGAAATCCGCCGGCGGAAACAACGCCGATCATATCGGCGGCAACGGTTACGAATTTTCCTACACCGACGAATCCGGCGAAAAAAAAGGTGTGGTGCAGGTTGATTACGGTTCCTTGTTTTGCAAAAAGGAAGAAACGGGGTACGACGCCTTTATTCCGACCATGCCCGAATCGGACGATATTCTGATTACGCACGGACACGCCGATCATATGGGCGGATTGGCGCATCTGATGAATTTGAAACGCGCCGAATTTGAACAAAAGCGCGCGCGGGGCGAAAATCTGACGGTTCATTGTACGGCGTTTGCCGAAAAGCTGATTAAAAACAGTTTGCAAAGCACGGGCATTCCCAAAGAGGAATTCCCGAATTTCCACGTTTTCAATCCGGGGGAAACATTCGAAGTCAACGGATTTAAAGTCGAACCGTTTTCCGTTTCCCATTCGATTCCCGACGCGGTCGGCTTTGTCATCGAAAGCCCCAACGGCACGCGCATGATGACGACGGGCGATTTCAAAACCGCCAAGGTGCCGCTGGGAAAAGGATTTGATGACGAAAAAGTCGCCGCAATCGCGTCCAAAGGCATTGATTATCTGTTTATCGATTCGACGTCTTCGACGGGCAAAGGCGAAACCATCGGCGAATCCGAAGTCAAAAAAGGATTGCGTGAAATTTTGAAAGAATCCGAAAACGGTCCGATTATTTCAGGCGTGATTTCTTCGTCCTGTCACCGTTTGCACACGGTCGCGACCGCTTTGGCGGAGGAGGCTTTGGAAAAAGGCGCGGAACCCCGCACGATGATTTTGGACGGCGCGTCCCTGATCAACGCCAGACGCGCGATGAACGCTTGCGGCTATAAACTGGAAGATATCATTCGCGAAGAAACGGGCGTCGAAATGAAAATCGTTTCCGCAAATTCGAAAACGGCGCAACGGACGCCGCCCGAAAATCGATTCTACGTTTGCACGGGAACGCAGGGCGAAGACGCATCGTTGCTGAAAATCGCCGAAGGACGCAATAAAAACATTTCATTGGGCGAAATGCGTGAAAAATCCGGCAAGGGCAAGGATTTGCCGATTTATGTCTACGATTTGCAGTCTTGCATTCCGGGAAGCGAGGAAACGCACAAGGCTTTGGAAGAAAAATTTCAGGCGCAAGGGTGCGTGACCTATTTCCCCAGCCGTTATAAACCGAACAAATACACGATTCACGCATCGGGGCACGCGGGGGCGGGCGATGTCGCCAAAATCTGCAAAATCGTTTCCGAATCGTCCCCGCGCCGCACGACGGTCGTTCCCATTCACGGCGATCCCGCCCAGCGTCGCAATGTGATGAAAATCGCGCAGGAAAGCGGGTTGAGCGCATGCATCATTCCGAATATGGTTGAAATGCGGGCGTTCAAAAAATACGCGACGTGGGAAAACGGCGGCAAAACCGAAGAATGGATCGGCGTGAACGACGCGAATAACGATTTCAGAAAACCGTATTTCAAATACGACCGGTTGGCTTTGGATCTGGAAACAAAAAAACGCGAAAAAATAGGCTATTATAAATACAAACGCGCGCCGCGCAAAAACAAAGGCGCGCCCGATGTTCAAAAGTCAACTAATCTGGCGATGTTGCGCAAACAGCACGGACGCTGATAAAATCAAGAAAAACCCTTCTGTCCGTTCACGGGGCTTTTCGTTGTCGCGCGACGGGATATGAACAGCATGAAAAAGCCCTTTGTTTAACAAAGGGCTTTTTCGGATACGGATTTTTATATCAGCGTTGATTTCCGCGGCGGATCAGCAAAATGCCGCCGTCGGCGGAATGGTTCGCGGCGGGTTTCGTTACCGCGCGCATCTTTTTCGTTTCCGCTTTCAGTGCCTTTTCCGCGTCGCCGTTTCCTTTGCCGCTTGCCACCTCGGTGGCGTTGATGCGCTTGATCAAATCGACGCAGTTTGAAACGATGGCGTAAGCTTCTTTCTTTTGCGGGGTGTCGGCGGTTGACGGATTGAACATTTTTTTTGTTTCTTTCAAGTATTTCATCGCGTATATCTGCGCGCCGCTGTTGCCCGCCAGCGCACGCAACGGAACGTCTTTCAGCGACGGGTCGCGGGGCGCCCCCTTGGCGGCGGCGGATTCGTCGTATAATTCCATCGCCGTTTTTGTCAGCCGATGAACCTGACGCGCCTGTCCGGATTCTAAAAACGCCTCAAACCCGTCAACGCGTTCGCCGCCGCAGAATTTTGAAATTTCGGCGGGCTTCATTGACACATAGGGGCGGTCGTCGGGTTCTTCGGTCAGTCCGGACAGCGCGGGTTCGACATCGTATCCCTGTTCGTAGGACGCGCAAATGCGTTCGTCGTCGTACCAACCTTTGAACGCGTCGGACGGATTTTTCGATTTGTCAAAGCGGCGAACCAAGGGTGCGTAATGTTTGGTAAAACGCAACATCGGCGCTTTGTGTCCCTGCGCTTCCCATTCTTTGCACGCCAGAATGGCTTGCGTCTGCGCGTCGGCTTCGGTCGCGCGGTTGATCATCAGCCGCGTGGCGTAATCCAGATTCTGCACTTCGGCTTCGCTGCGTCCCTGATTGTTCTGCCACAGGTGGCGCGCTTCGTGGACAAGGGCGAATTCCATAAAGTCCATGCCGAGCGATTTCGCCATGACAATCCGGTTGTTTTCGGGGTCGAAATAACCGCCCGCCGTGCCCAAAGCCGTTTCCAGATAGAAATCGACCTTGTATTTTTTCATGTCTTCGATGGCGTTGCGTCCCGTCGGAATCGCCGCCAGCGAATCGAACAGGTCTTCGGCGAATTTCTTTTCCGGCGGCGCGACGTTCACCTTAACGCCGTGCAGCAGGTACTGTTCCACCGGTTCTTTTTGCTGATTTTCCGTTTTTTCAAACGCTTCTTTCAAACTCATGTTCTTCGCCTTTGAATCTCTAAAATGGATATGCTTGGATAAAACTGCCTTAGTTTTTCGTTTTTGTCAATATTTCCGGCAAAAAAAACATTGAAACGCGCTTGGGTTCAGATATAAGTGTTGTTGCGATTCGATTAAAGGCGCGCGGCATCGCGGCGCGAAAGGAATACGAAAAAATGATTCCCGTTCAAGAAATCAAAAACGAAGAAATCATTATGGCGAATGTCGTCAAGTGGCTGGTTCTGTCGCTGATCGCGGGGGCGCTGACGGGCGGGCTGATCGGCGGTTTCCTGTTGGCGTTGCAGGCGTCGATCCGTTTTGTCAACGCTTTGCCGGAATGGCGTTATCTTTTGATACCGGTCGGCTTGCTGGGCAGTATTTACAGCATACGCCTGATTGCTCCCGCCGCCGCGGGACACGGTACGGACAAGGTGATTTCCGCCCTGCATTTTCGCGCGGGTCGAATCCCTTTTCCCGTCGTTCCCGCTAAAATCCTGTCGACGATTTTCACGTTGGCGCCGGGGGGCGTCGTCGGAACGGAAGGTCCCAGCGTTCAAATCGGCGCGGGTTTTACGTCGGCTTTGGCGGTGTGGCTGAAGTTTTCGGAAAAAGAACGCAAAAAGTTGGTGATTTGCGGTATCGCCGCGGCTTTGTCCGCCGTGTTGGGCGCGCCGGTGGGCGGAGCGGTTTTCGGGGTGGAAGTGTTGTTCGTCGGCGGATTTTTTTATCCCGTTTTACTGCCTGCCGTCATCAGCAGCATCGCGTCTTATTGCGTGTGCGCGGCGATGGGCGTGTCTTACGCCGTTCCCGCCGTCGCCGTTCCCGCGCTGAACGCCGCGTCGCTGGGGTGGTGCGTGTGCGCCGCCGTGTTTTTCAGCATGGTCTGCATTTATCATGTCGAAACGGTGCGGTTCGTTTCGCGCGCGTTTCAGAAAATTAACGCGCCGTTGCCGGTTAAAAGCTTTGTTTCTTCAGCGATTTTGCTCGGCGTTGCCGCGGCGGGCGGCGATTTTTTGCTGGGTATGGGCGAAGACGGGCTGAAAGGGGCTTTGGCGGGGACTGAACCGCCGTGGTACGCTTTTTTCCTGAAATCGATTCTGCTGGCGGTGACATTGGCGGGCGGCGGTTCCGGCGGCGTGTTGACGCCGACGTTTTACATCGGCGCGGCGGCGGGCGGGCTGTTTGCGGGCGCGTTCGGGCTTGATGTCGGATTTTTTGCCGCGCTGGGCTTTGTCGCATGCGTCGCGGGGGCGGTGAACACGCCGCTGGCGGCGACGTTTATGGCGGTGGAGCTGTTCGGCAGCGCAATCGCGCCCTATGCGGGCATGGTGTGCGTCATTTGCTATATGCTGACGGGATTGCGCAGTCTGTATCCGACGCAGGTTTTGGTTCAGCCGAAATCGGACGAGTTCGTTTTGGTCGATCCGAACGACAAGACCAGCTGGAAAGTCAGACCCAGAAAAAAATCGCGGCGGAAATTCTTTTCCCGCCGCAAAATCACCGCTGAAAAACGGAATTAAATCAATCCGAGCGCGTTCAGCATAATTGCCAGAACGCAGACGGGACAAATCCATTTGATGCAAAATTCAAACGATTTTTGCAACCGTCTGTTTCCGGATATTTTCAGCTTGTCGGCGCCCAGCACCCAGCCGACGGCGACGGCGGTCAAAAATCCGCCGACGGGCATCAGGACGTTTGACGCCAGAAAATCGAACTGGTCGAACAGGATTTTGCCGCCGATTTTAAATCCGGACAGCTTGCCGAATGACAGGGAAACCAGTGTTCCCGTCACCAAACACAGGCTTGTGTAGGCGATAACCGCTTTTTTGCGCGTCATTTTGATTTGATCGCACAGAAAAGTCGTGACGACTTCCATCAGCGATATGGACGACGTCAGCGCGGCTCCCATTAAAATCACGAAAAACACCAGTCCGAAAAACGTCCCGCACGGAATCGACGCGAAAATTTTCGGCAAAGTGATAAAAGTCAGGGACGGTCCCGCGTTCATCGGCATGCCGAACGCGAAAACGGCGGGGAAAATCGTCAGTCCCGTCAACAGCGACACCAGCGTGTCCAGACAAATGACATGTCCCATCGAACGCGCGATGTCGATTTCGTTTTCTTTGATATAGGACGCATAGGTGATGTAAATCCCCATGCCGACCGAAACGGAAAAGAACACCTGTCCCATGGCGTTCAGTGCCGTCGCCGCCGTCATTTTTGAAAAATCGGGGGTGAAAAAGAATTTGACGCCCTGCCACGCGTTATCCAGCGTTAACACGCGAATCATTAACACCAATAACAGGACGAACAGTCCCGGCATAATGATTTTGCAATATTTTTCGATGCCTTTTTCAATGCCCATGTACACGATGCCCGCCGTGATCAGCAGATAGACGGCGAAATAAACGGCGGGTTCGACGGGCGACGCCGCGAATTGCGCGAAGTGCGATTCGAAATCGCCGATTGCGGAAACCGAAAAGGATTTGATGACATAAGCGACAATCCAGCCGCCGACGACACTGTAATACGGAACGATGATCGCGCTGGTCAAAACGCCCAAAACGCCGATGAATTTCAGTTTCGGGCTGATCCAGCCGAATGCTCCCGTCGGGTCGGATTTCGTTTTGACGCCCAACGCGGCTTCGGCGAAAACCAGCGTAATGCCGATTGTGAACGTGCAAAGCAGGTAAAGCAGTAAAAAGGATCCGCCGCCGTTTTGCCCCGCAACATAGGGAAAACGCCACAGATTGCCCAGCCCGACGGCGGATCCGGCGGACGCCAGTATCAGACCGAGCTTCGATCCCCATGAAGCGCGATTGAGTTGCGACATGTTTTTCATCCTTTCATCTTCGGTTGATTGAAATCTTTTTCATCGTTCAGATTGACGCTCAGGTCAAGCATGCTTTTCAAACACGCGACGCTGTTTGCTCCGCACAGCATGGTTTTGCCGTCAAATACCAGACAGGGCAGGGAACGTAAGGGGGGAGCGTCTTTTTCCGGCGTGAAGGGACGCCGTTTCGGAAATTCCGCCCAAAAACGCGCGCTTATTCCGTTTCGAACGGCGATTTCCGTTAAAACGTCAAGGTCGCCGATGTCGCGGGCAAACAGGAAAAAAGCGTCAAACACGTCGGTTAAAACATCGACGCCTTTTTGCTCGTCGGCTTTGAACGCGTTTTCGACCAAAGCGGCAGCCGGAAACAAATCGCCGTTCAGGTCGGGCAGGTCGTCAAACGGGACTGACAGCCCCGACGCCGCCAGCTCCGGTTCGGCGCGTTTGCGCAGAAAACGCGCTTTGTCGGCGGCGAACGGAGGAAAAAGCGGCGATGTCGTTTGGATCAAAAACGGCTTGATTTCAAACAGGCGCGGATAATCCGCCAGAGCCTGTTTCAGCCTGTGCCAAGCGATAAACGACCATAAACAGCCGATGTCCGCGATGAAATCGATGCGCATTTTTTCCTTTCGGCATTATTTTCGGTTACTTTATGACGCTTTTATGTATAAAATGCCAAGAAAAAATCGCTTTTATGCGGAGAATAGATGGGACGACCGGAAAAACACCGGCAAGACGGTGAAATTTTGATTGACGCCGATATCGGCGACATTGACGATTCCGAAAACCGTTCGGCGGAGCAGGAAGATCGCAAGCGGCAGGATTTGCGGCGGGCGACGGCGCGAACGGTTTTTCGTCCGCTTAAAAAGGAATCGCGGCACTCGCAGGTTGACGGGCGTTATATCCGTCCCGACGAAATCGATAAAGAGGTCGAAAAGCTGAATCGCGCCAAACGCGCGCAAAAAGGCTTCTTCGCCCGTCTGTTTTCCAAAATCGGAACGGAACAAGGGAAAGCCGATCAAATATCGGAAAAACCGATGCCGGAATCCGAAAAAACGGGGCTGTCGCTGGCGGAACGAAAGAAAAAAGCCGAGCGCATTCAAAAATTGCGCGGCATTTCGACGGCGGCGCGGCGGGATCGTCTGCAGACGCGGGAAAGTCCCCCGTCCGAGGAAAAACGCCGTCAATCAAAAGCCGAAGAACGCTTTTCAGCCATTCCGGAAGAACGAACCAAGGCGACGGGACAGGTTTCGGCGGGGTTTTCGTTCGCCGAATCCGTCAAAAGGCTGGCGGAACAATCCGACGCGCCCGTTGCGCCGGAACGCGACGCCGTTATGGTCGACGCCCCTTTTCAAAACGCGACGCCGTATGGCGCGCCGCAAATCGATCCGCGTTATTACGCTCGGTTCGCGAACGCTTTTTCGACAACGGAACAACCGGATTTCGAAAACGGGACGGACATTCGCTTCGCCCCCGAAAATCCGCCGCCGCCCGACGGCATGATCGCTTCGGCTTTGTCGGTCGCCGTCGGATTCGCGTATCGGGACGACGATGATTCTTTCGTCGACAGGATTATCACCGTGCGCCGTCTGATTCGCCGTCGCGGCGATATTCTGATCGACGCTTTTTGCCACGACATTGCCGCGCCGCGTTTGATACCGTTTTCGCGCGGGGTGAAGCTGTACGACCTGCAAACAATGACGGCGGTCGACGATCCGCGCGGATTCCTGTTGCACACGGTCGCCGGCGTCGCCGGGCGGCAAAACGGAAAAGACGCGGGCTTTATCGCCGCGCTGTCCGTCGTGCGGTACGATCTGGCGGCTTTGGCGTTCGCCGCGCGCGCGGATTTCGGCAAAAGCGAGGAGGAAAACAGAATTATGCTGGCGTATGTCATGCAGCGTTGCCCGACTATTGATTTTGACGAAAGCGAAATGTTACGCTATATTGCGATGCTGGTTCCCGACGAAGAAAGCTATTTCGAGGCAATAGAAACGGTCGCCGGGCAACCGCAAAACATTGTATCGTTGTTCGCGCACACGTTTTTGCAAATGGTTCTGTCGGACGGCGTGCTGCATGAAAACGAACGCGAACTGCTGGCGGAGTTGCTGTACCTGTTGCAGGCGCGGGGAACGGATTTGAACCGCTTGGGATTGGAATAGGGGAAAAATGATGTTGAAAGCTTTCACAACGGGATTGGGAGTGTTGTTGCTGGCGGCGGTTGCCTGCGCGAACGATTTGCCCGCGGGCGACGTGTTGCAAGAGGAATATCGCCTTAACAACGAACGGATCGACAGAATTTTCCGCGACAAGGTGCGAAAAATATCGGAACGTCCGTCGCTGCCGCAGGAAATGCGCGATTTACTGATGAAGCAGGCGGACGAAGTGCGTGATTTCGATGCCAAAACCCTGAAAGATAAAATGGATATGAAAATCCGTCATGCGCGCGAACGCGACCTGCTGAAAGAACGCTTGCGCCACGACGCCGAAAACCGCGTGCAGTGGCTGGTTGACGAAGAAGAACGGTTTCAACGGGCGCAAGACGCCAAACAGCGGGAAGACGAGGAACGCGCCGCCGCTTTGAAATCCGTCGAAAAAGCCGAAAAAAACGAAACGGAAGCGCAAAAGACCGATGATCAATCCGAAAAGACGGAGGGGGAAAACGTTGCGGCGAAACAACCTGAGGACGCCGTAAAACAACCCGAGGACGCCGTAAAAGCGTTTCGGCGATCGGCTC
>OQVS01001423.1_pt1 | contig 16254 bp, 6 predicted proteins | sample 1691601 | NCBI WGS metagenome assembly OQVS01 (sample SAMN03418268, study PRJEB22391) | human gut metagenome | biome: human-gut; feature: organic feature; material: feces | host: Homo sapiens | place: Tanzania | collected 2013-01
AGCAGCCGCCATAAACGCATCCGCCCTGATAAGCTTCATTGTTTACAATGGTTGGTTTAAACTTGTTCTTGATGGTCAGCTTGATGAAAGGGTCTGTTGAATGAGCCAGGCCCAGCAGATAACCGCCTTCGTGGGTTACCTGTCCCTTATAGTCGTAGTTGGCATTGTTGCAGCCACCCACAATCTTGCTGGTGATGGTCAGTCCCTCAGGGAATTCATAGTCAACCACCTTTCCTGTTGCATCAGGATAGATGTTCATGTTACCTCGGTTTCCGCCACAGTAGAAGGAACCGATGGTACAGTTGGTCAGGTTCTTATCCCAATCCAAAGTTCCCTGGATATTCATCTCTACCGGTTGGAAGTAGAGGTCGATGAGATGAGGATAAACCAGCGGGCGCTGTTCTTTTTCGGTAGGAAGATACAGGGTGCTGATACCCTTATTAGATGGATCGTTTTCCCAGTCAATGGTATCGGCAAAGTTCAATTCCTTACTGGTATCATAGTAATCGCCGTTCAACTTCTGGAACTTATTCATGAAGTTGTTGTCTTCTGAAGCCGTAAAGAGGGCATCACCATTACACCCCATGAATACACTTCGGATGTTGACATAACTGCCAATCTTGATATTCACGCTACCGCAGGTGGCATCAGAAGATTTCGCCTTGGCATCCTTCACTTTCAGCACGGTAGCAGAGTTTCCTCCGCCATAAACATCACCCTTGATGAGAACGGTATCCTTGGCATTCTTGCCGGCAATATAGATGTTTACCTTGTTGGTCAATGGTCGCCAGGAGTTGATGTTCACCATCTTCGCCGCATCGCTTGCTGCCTTGTGAGAAGCCATGTTCTTTCTCATCGGTACGGTATATACCAATGGGGTAGTTTCCGAACTTGGGTCGTTCAGGTTGAGCGGATAATTCTCGTTGACGGTTACCTGGGTGTTGCCCTTTCTGTCGAGGGCATAGAGGTAATCACCATTGCCGGCACCATAGACATTGCCGTCGATATGACCGCCATAGATATTGATATGTGTACCATCGCCGCCATTTTCTGCAAAATAGCCGTCGGCATCGTTCACATTGACATAGCCGGAAACGTCGTTGCCTCCGAATACATTACCATGGATGAAAATGTCACGGTGGGTATATGTGCTGCCTGCAGATTCGCTCTCAGAAGAGGTTGCAGTATTGTCGTCCTTTCCGATATTTACCTCGGTACTCTCGATGACATCACCCATCATACCGCCTCCGAAGACGTCATGGCAGTCCATTGCCTGGATATTCACATGGGTTTTCTTCACGGAATTGTAGAAGCCGCCACCGAAGAGTCGGCGACAGAAGGCGCCACCCTTACCGGTTACGAAGGTTTCTCCCTCCACCTTACCGGAGTAACCGCCGCCTACGAAGTCCATTACCGAATATCCGCTCCAGAAATGCTTGTGCTCCTGACCCGGTACCAGGTCGATGGAAGGATCAATCAGACTGCCACGTCCCTCCATGGCGATATTCACATGGGTGTTACCCTTGATGACGGTATGTTCTCCATAGCCGCCACCGAAAACGCAGAAGTGAGGTGATCCCACCTTATTATATATCTCCTTCCATTCATTGGTATCGAAGAAGTTTTTCTCCGGATCCTGTCCTGAAACCACCTGGGTAGTCTTATAGAGCAGTCCCTTTGCCATGGTGAGGTAGGTGCTGCCGTCTACGATGCTTGCCACATTACCGCCGGCATAGATGTTATGATTGATCTTGAACTTCAAGGCATCATGATCGTACTGAGGGGAGTAGATGGTACCATTGATGATGCTTGCCGGCTCCCAGGAACGGCTCTCCGCTTTCCAGTAGGAGTTCAGCATGGCTTCGCCGCCATAGATCAATACGTTCGTGTTGCCTGTTATATCGGCTGATGTTACAGATACGGTTTCCTCATGATTGACCATAAGGGTATCGCTACTGCCCAGACCACCGCCATAGATACCATGCGCAATTTTTCCATCGTTGATGACAACGAGGGTATTTCCATATACCGTACCGTTCTGACCGCCTCCGTAAAGTCGTTCCTGCATTCTTGGGAAGTTGTCTTTATTGGTCTCATCGGAAGGATGAGCCATATTGGTGCTGCTGGAAGGATCTTCGTAGCTGGTTCCGTTCCAATATGGATAGGTGATAACCGGTCTGTCTACAATCAGTTCGGTATTGCCATAGATGGCACCCAACTTCTTATATTCTTTACATTCAGTTATCTTTCTACCTTTACCACCGGCAAAGACTCCAGAGAAAATACTTCCTCCACGAATATTTACCAGCGTGGTACGGTTTTCCTGACTGAGGTAGTTGTCGTGAGTGAATTCGGCTGCTGCAACTGCTGTCTTACCCACATTAGCCACATCGCCACCACCATACACGCTACCGATTACAGCCGTACGGTCGATGATACCACCAGTAGCACTAAAGTTGATACTTCTACCATAGACATGCACCTCAGTCTGGTTGACATGCGCCATATTAGGGAAGTCAATCCATCCTCCCTGATCGTTCTTTTGGGATGCGATGCCTGCACCACCACCATAGATGTTCTGTCCGATTAGACCTGCCTTGACGAATATCTTGGAATTACCGCCTACCTTACCAAAGGTATAGCCATCGCCAGTAGTGTAAGTACCGATAGGTAGTGCTCCGAGACCGGCACCATAGATGTTTTCGCAGGTAAGCTGACAGTCGGTTTCAACATAGGTATTTCCAGTAACATAACCAGAGTAACCGCCACCATGAATGGTCTGGAAAGAGAAGCCCGGCAGACCGAGTGTCCATGCCAGTCGGCTGATACGGTAGCGCTGGTAGGTCTTCGGGTCGCTGTCGCTGCCATCGGCACTACCATAATAGAGCATCTTGTCTTCCTTAGACACCTTTGTGAAATCTTCATAAAGTTTTTTCTCGAAGGTAACATAGACATTATAATCTTTATTCTGGTAGATATAACGGTATTTCACTCCATTCACATCAATGATGCCATTATCGCCAATCTTGCTGCCTGGCTGTGCATATACCTTCGTCTTTGCCACCTTGGTGTTGGCACCAAAGCCGGCACCGAAAACGGAGAACTGAGGGTCGGCAGAATTCTTGGTACTGATATACCAGCAGAGTCCAGGCAGGGTGGTAAAGTCGAACATACTGAGTGACTCGCCGTTTGGGTCGGTAATATTATCAAGAGGGGAGTGGTTGATTTCTACGATAGCCTCGCCGGTATTATTGTTTCCAGTAGGATTACCATCTTTATCGAAACCCACATAGCAGGCACGGTTACCTCCACCATAGATATTGTTGTTCTTCTTGAAACAGCCAGAGAGAATCCTGTTATCGGTGAAGCTGAAGAATTCCTGTGTATCCTTATCCGTCAGAATTCTGCTGATAGCAGTCTTCGCTTTTCCTTCTGGGAGGTCATTGATGTTTTCTACCTTCAGAATATCATCTGTTATCTCCTTGAATTCTGTAATGGAGTTGCAAATCTTCTGACTATTTCCTTGTGCAGCCAGCCAGGTGGTGATGTTACCATTCACATCGGCATTCCGGTTCCATATCCAGGTACCGCCATCCATCTGAACCTTGGTGTTGCCAAGGATGTTGGCATAGGTAGCCTCGTTATTTATATCCAGTTTTCCGAGCACTTCTTCGGTATCTTTATTCTCATTGGAGATAGCTACATCGCCGTAACCTCCACCGAAGATATTTCGCCCCAGCATACCGCCCTCGATATGTACCAGGGTATTGCCATCTACCGTACCATAGGCACAACCGCCATAGATGTTGTACCATACGTATGGCACGGTATTTCCCTCATAATCAAGAGAGATGGAATGAGCTGCGTCGGTGTTGGCTATGTGAACGATGGTATTACCGTTGATGCGACCCACCTTCTCATATTCTGATGCTTGGTTCTTAGAAAGTCCCTTACCTCCACCAAATACCGAACCGAAAATGTCGCCACCGATGATGTTCACCAGGGAACGATAGTTTTCTGCTACGTATGGATTCTTGTATTTTTCATAATCGATTTCGCCCGAATCTCCTTTAATATGGGTATTGCTGGAAGGTTTACTGGTATAAATAGGAGTGTAATTATCCGGTCCTACATTCGCCATATCTCCACCACCATAAACCTTGCCATAGATTTTTGCATTGTCGGAAATCTCAACCATCGTATTGCCGATGACACGAGCCACGTTGATGAATGGGGTGCCATCAACAGTCTTTGGAGCCACACCAGCACCACCACCGAAAACATCGCCATAGATATTTCCGCCCTGTACGTGTACACTGGTAGAATTACCTATCTGACCTGTAGTGTTGTCATCATTCTTGTAAGGATCACCGAATCCGCCGCCATATACACGGTGCAGGAAGGTGTTGCCATCTACGGTTACCTTGGTATTGTTGGTTACGGTTCCTGCATATCCACCACCCAATACACCCAGAATGGTGAAGTTAGGAATACCCTTGGAGTTGTCGAAAACAGGGATGGTAGTCTTCTTGTTATTCCTCCGGTTGCGAGGACGTGCCATCTGTTCGGTATCATCCACCTCAGCATTATATTCTCCATATTCACCTACTACATTCACGGTAACATCAGTATGGTTAACGTTGGTGTGCTCACCATATCCACCACCGAAAACCGAGAAGTGAGGGAATTTGTTGTCGTTATAAGATTCCTTCCATTCTTCTGTGTTCAGAAGGTCGAAAGGAGTCATACCCTTCTGTACTTTAACTACGGCAGTATCGCCTACATTGCAGGCAAGATTACCACCACCATAGATATTATGAGGATTCAGGAAGTGTGCCTTGGCGTTTTCTGCGTCTTCTGTAGTCTTTCCGTAGAACGATTCGCTGTTTTCACCGGTTTCAGGTTTCCATACAATGATTTTTCCTTCTTTGGCTTTCCATATCTTATTCCAGATGACATTGATGGAGAAGCTGTCCTTCTTCTTTCCGTCATCGCCTTCTTCCTGTCCACCGAAGTCGTGTGCCAGGTTTACGTTGGTATTGCCGGTAATATTGGCAGAAGTGAACTGCTCTTTATCTTTAATAGCTTTTCCATTCTTATCTGTGATATTACCCTTTCCACCGCCGAATACCTGTCCGGCAAAGTGGGCGGCATAGATGTTGACGTTAGTACTGCCCTGTACCTGTGCCAGGTTGCCTCCACCATAAATATCTCCATAGATATAAGGTGCCTGTTGGGTGTTTCCTTTAAAGGTAACGCTGGTGTTTCCTATAACCCTTCCTACTAAGTCTGGATATAGGGTGTTTTCTACCTTTGAATTAAAAGCCTCTCCGGTTAAGCGTCTGGTTCGTCCGTTGCCACCGGCAAAGACTGAACCAAGGACTTCGGCATCTCCTCCGATTTCTACGCTGGTGGCATGCTTCTTTTTATCAAGGTTTTCTACGATAGCCATATCGCCACCGCCATAGATGTCCTGATAGAAAGTACCGCCATTGATGGTGACTTTGGACTGACCATAGATGCGAGCCATATCTGAGAGGGTAGTGATGGTTTTGGTGTCGGTTGTATTTAGGGGAACATACAATTTTGCATCTGCCACACCATATCCGCCACCGAAGATTGGGCAATGGAAGGTTCCGCCTTTGATGTTGAGTTCTACATTACCATAGGTCTGACCGAGGGCTGTATAGTTGCTGGCTGTACCACCATAAGGATTGCTGGAATAATACTGGTCGGTTCCACGTCCACCGGCAAAGATACCTTTCTCGCAATAGAAAGTACCGCCATTGATAGTAAGAGACACAGCGGTTTCTCCCTTGCTGCCATATACATTACCACCGGTCTCACTTGGAGTTCCTAATTTTGTAGTCCACAATCCCGGACTCATATAGCCGCTACCACCTGCATAGATACCGTCAATCGGTTCAGTATTAGAACCGAAAATACCATCCTTGATAATAATCTGGGTATTGGTTTTGAGAGGATCTACATCGGTGTAATTATTATTTGCGTTATAGCAGTTGTAGTGAACCAGATTGTTCTTGGCATCTTTGTAAGGACCATAAAGCATCACTTTTTCCGTGTCACTCCAATAGGCTATGCTTTCATCTGGTGTATGGGTCTTAGCATCGTCATTGCCATAACCGATACCATTCATACCACCAGCTCCAGCACCAAAGATGCCGCTGAGGATATTGCTCTTGTTGCCTTCAGGAAGTACCTTAAAGGTTCCGCCGTTGATGGTGATGGTGCTGTAGCCATAGAATGGGTTGTTGATTTTTACATTGCTTGAATGGCTACGTCCCAAACTGCCGCCGTAAAGTTCGGTAACAATTACGCGGTTGTTTATGTTTGTATCATGATTATATTTAGAATGTTCTGGGTCGAGGGTGATGTTGGCTCTACCCATATAGGTGTTGCAAGGAATCTGGTAGATTTTATTATCATAGTTGAGTTCCAATTCAGTCTGTGCTCCCAAGGTTCCGTTTACGATACGTGCCACCTTACCACTCCTGACGATGATATCCACATCGGCATACATTGCACCCTCGTGGTTTCCGGCTAGGATGATACCGGCATCATAGTCGCTCCTTTTTTTATTTGTTTCATTGTATTTATCGTTCCATGTTCTGTTGATATCCATCGTAATGGTACACTTGATAGGCTGGCTTGGCGTACCCATCACACCATTGAGTTTAGACTTTGACCCTGCAGTCTGTCGTCCGCCAGCACAAATGGCTGAATAGAAACCCGACTTGATGGTGATGCTAAAGCCCTTTTCGCCATGTGGCATGGATTCATTGAAGGCATCGATATTTGACTTGTTGCTTAGCGGAAAGAAACGTCCGTCGTTGTTGAAACCGCCGAATATCTGCATAGGGGTAGTTACGGCACCATCAATGGTACCATAGGGAGGAGAGTTATAATCGAAGCCCTCCATCTTAATGCCTTCACCCATTTCCAGGTTGTTGTATTGACAGAAAATGTTCTTATAGGAATCGCCCTCTTTACCGATATTTTTAAAGGTGATATACTCAAAGCGGGTATCTCCCCAGAGAGGTAAACCTTTGTCGAGGGAAGTTATTTCGATGGAACCACCATATTCTATATTGTTATATTTACCTGTGATGGTTACGTTACGGAAGAGTGGAGATTTCTTAGCTTCCTCCCACATACTCTTTGTCAGAATAGAGTTTCCGGTATTTTCTGTAATATTGAAACCTGTGGCCTTACTATTGGTTGCATTCTGGTTACTTTCACCTATCAATACGATGATGTTCTCATCCCATGAACCGTTTTCCGAAAGCTTGCTGTAAGCTTTCTGCCATGTCATCACTGGTGTATGGTCTGTGTCGCCTACATTATCGTCTTTACCGTCTTTTGGATTCAGATAAACTACTCTGGTAGCACTTACCCAGTCATTGAATAGTTCTTGCCCTCCGGAAGTAACAGTAACTTTGCAACTATATTTGTTGTTATAAGTAGCCTCGCCAGGACGGTTATAGCTGGAGGATGATGCTGATGATGTCTCTGCAATCTTTGTTTTACCGTCATACCATTCGTATAAGATATCCAGGCTCAAATCTTCATTGCTGTATTTCGTATCGTTTGTTACATTGACGGTATAGGTATTACCGCTGGTTGTAAGTTTGGCTTCTACATGAATAGCCTTGACCAAAACGGTATTGGTTTGTGATTTTCCATCGCTGGCATAGACATACTGGTCGTATAGCTGGCGTGGAAGGGGATAGGTACTGCTTTTGGTAGTATTCACCTTTTCCCAATTGCTATTGTCGGTAGATACATACCAATCGTACTGGGCTGTAGAAGGTTCAGTGTTCTCACCTTCATAAACCTTCAGCATATCTTCTTTTCCTCTGTCCAACTTGAGCTTGATTGAACTGAAAGCAAACTTTCCGTCAGTATAGGTCCATGTTTCCTTGTCGAGTTTGTTTTCATTAATCCAGCCATTGTTCTGTTTCGCAAAGGCAGTTCCGTTTTCAGCAATGTCTTTCTTTACGCCATAGTTATAGCTGTAGGTTCCACTCACCGCGTTTGCTGAAGTGTAGAACCAGGTCTTCTTGATGTCATCAGAAAACTGATTTGGATTGTTTTTGGTGTCGCTAAAGACAAAGAGACTTCCTCTGAATATCTTACCAGAAGTGGTCTTGGTCTGGATTTGCGGACCATGGAAATAAAGATTGGTTGGCAGGATATCCGTAGAATAGGTTAGATAGATACTTGAATAGCCAATGCCACCCGCTATGGTCATCTGACCACCGAAAGATGAGTTATCCTTGTGCATGTTCAACTCCGTATCGGCAGAGATATTGTAGATTCTGAAGTGACCTCCATTGTCTGCATATCCCACGATACCGCCCACACGATAATTGCTTTTAGATGCATATTTTTCTCCGTTGTCAGTAATCTTGGAATTACGGATGATGATATTGCTGATTTCTGCAAATTGCGTCAGGTCGGAGGCTACCATACCGATTTTGATGACAGAACTTCCTTGTGGGATATATCCTTTTTTCTTCTCAACCAGCGCGTTTTCAATCACCAGGTTGGTAACTGTAGCATATTCTTCCAGTTTAGGACTCTTTATATTTTCCGGGTTACCATAAAGTCTTGTAAACAAGCCCCATGAAGCCTCTTTTCCCGTTTCGTTATCCCATTCTATATGCATATTTTTGATGGCATGTCCATCGCCATCAAAGATTCCGGCAAAGTATCTGTCGGAGTTTCCTTTGGTACATTTGGTAGAACCGATAGGTGTCCAGATGCCATGCTTCAAATCGATATCCTTGGTCAGTTTGAAGTATTCGCCTGATTTCATCACCTTATTGCTACCCGTGTTCACATCATTAGCCAGCTTCGCCAGTTGCAGGTCTGTGCTGATTATGTAAGGATCTTCTTTCGAACCTGTTCCGCCTGCATAGCTTTCTGCATAGAATTTCACTCCTTTTTTATCTTTCGTGCCATAAACCTTCGGCTCTACATCGAAGCTGAGCGTCTGGGATGTCTGGTTGGCATCAGTATAAGCTACTTCTACCTTGCGTACATTCTGACTCATCTCCAGGGTCAAGGTTCTTCCTTCGTCTGTAATGCCTTCGGTTACATCTTTCTCGTCTACTTTCCAGTTACAGTTGCTGTTTCCCTCAGGTAGGGTAAACGAGATGGTTCCTGCTCCGAAGTCACAAACTTCAGTTAAGTTTTCCTGTTTCAAGGCTTGTGCCCAGGTTGTCTGTATGCTCATTACCAGAAGTGTAAGGAGCAGTATCATGTTTTTGCGTATTTGTCGTGTCTTAGTTGTTTTCATCTTTCTTTTCTTACAAAATCTTACTTGTCTTTTCTTACAATTCTACTTGTCAATCAATAAAAAACCGCTCCATGCATCCTGATCTGCCAGCACATAGAGAAAGCGGGGCTGAATAAGAATGCGGATAGGGTATATGGTTGCCGTACTCTCGGGTTTGAGGGTACTGAAATATTGCTGGTTAAGGATAATGGTTGATGTCACGTTCTCTCGGGTTGTTACCTTCGTTTTGTTCTCGTCTTCCATCGTTACATCATAGGTGACGGCTATTGTCGGTACGAATAATGTGGTTGATGGGGCATAGAAGGTGGCACCCCAACGGTAAAAATCCAGATCATTAATATCGAGGGCTTCGCCTTCTTTTGGTGATGCTGGGTTTTCTGCATCTTTATCTTTTGCGAGTGCTATCCCGTTGGTAGCATCAAATTCTTTAGTCTGCAGGTCGTTCCATTTGATGTTTTCCGCCGTCCAGCTGTTTCCATTGAAGGTATAGCTGCGGGAAAGGGTTCCCCCCGTTGGCAATGTGCCGTATATCTTTACGCCCCTGATGCGGAAGTGGCGGAGTTTGTTCATCCTGGTATCCAACTGGAAGTTGAGATAATAGCCCGTCATGGTCTGGTCAAACTTCATTTCTACCACCCGCTCAAAGGTCTTTTCAGTTCCTGCGGCTGTGGTTCCTTCCTTATGTTCGGGTTGGGCACAGATGATAGGAGCCTCGCTCAGGTCTTTTTCGAAGAGGATAGGAGATGGCTTGCCGTTGAGTTGCGGTATGGTATAAGGGATGCTGAGTACATAGGTGCTTTCTTGAGTTGATGACTTCGTCAGACTGGCTTGCGCATTCTGCGGCATATATCCGAAGAAATCGAAGTTGTTGTTCTTATAGTCATCCCATTTTCTTTCAGGATTCGTTTTCCAGTTTCCGCTTATTGCATCATAATTTACGGTTTCGTTGTTGAAGATGGCATGGTTCGTGCCTTCTGCCGATGTGAAACCATGAGCAGGGAGGTTATAATAACCGAAAACGCCCAGCGTATGAGGATGTCTGCTAGCATCATATCCTTCATATTCCTGGGCACGTGTTTGGGTCTTTTGCGTCTTTACGGCAAAAGTAATATAGTCATAACTGTCGGCATGTTGTATCGGCAAGTCGCTGCTCTCACAGGCGTTCATGCCTATGAGAACTGTTGTCAGGAGTGTAATGTATTGTTTTTTCTTCATATTTGTTTTGCGTTACCATCCTCCGGTACCGCCTGTATTCTGTATAGGAGCCGATTCTTTCCACTTCTCCACCTGCAGATTACTGAAGGAGATGACTGTACCGGCTTCTGTTATTTTAAAGATGTATGTATATTGGTAGCCAGCCTTCCATTGCATATATTCTGCCGGAATGGTGGCTGTAGATTTCTTTCCGTCGATGGTGGCGGTGATGATGTAATCACCCTGTCCTGTGTTGGTCGTGTTCCCGCTAGGTGGAACGAAATACCATTTCTTTCTTTCTGTGGTCTGGTGGTTCAAGTCTGTATCTTCTTCATAAGGAACCGTAAGGTTGATGATTCCTGTCTGGGTGGTTTCCCAGGAATAGGTAGGAGCAGTTCTTGTTCCGGTGATAGGGTAGTTGATGAGGATGTTGCCCGCTGTAGGAACTTCGCCTGCTTTTGTTTGGAATGAAATGCCGGTAATGGCAACCTTGATGTTTTTCGGATAATTAAATTTTATCCTTACTTTTGCTACGATAGGAGCGAAAGTGAGTTTTACGCATGCGCCATACTTCTTTTCTTCCCCAAAGTTCTGGTTGTCGCTTAGCCAGAGGTCTGAGACATAAGGAGTTGTGCTGCTTGTCGCATCCTCTTTATATTCGAAAGGAATGGAGAATGATGTCTGGGTTGCTGTTGTTAGATTGGTTGTTACGCTTCCGTCTTCTGAAAGAAGGGTAGTGGTTACCTTTTCGTTTGCCGGACTAAAGGCAAAGTAGCGGTAACTGGTTGCGCTGTAGTCCCAGAATTTGATGGTTTGAGTAGTTTTCAGTTCTTCATTTTCGATGCCCGTATATTCCCAACTTCCAGTTTCTCCAGTTTTAGGTTGTTTCCAGTTGACGATATATCCGTTCATCACGTTTTGCGGATCAGTAAATCCGTCAGTATGATTTCCTCCTGTATTTTTATAACCCCACACGCGGAAGGAGGTAGCGATTGTTTCCAATCCCGTTTCTCCTGCACGTGAGATAGGTGCATCTTGCCAGCTCCCGCTGTTCCCTCCAAATGATATGCTTCCATACTGAGGTTCTGGTATAACCGGATTATCCTGCTCTGAAGAAGAGCAGGATAATAGGCATAAGGCCATCAAGAATAATGACAAAATGCAGAGTTTTTTCATCGAAATATATTGTTTCAAATGTTATTTTCTGATAAGCGTTGTTGTGCTAGATCCGTCAGCATTGAATGTGGTTTCTGTAATCTGTGAACCATCTTCGTTCTCGGTAACGATAGCATCGAAGACGATAGGTTTAAGACCTTGAGTACCATTTGAACCGCCTGTAGAACCATTCGTGTTCTCGGTAATCTTGAAAATATAGTTGTAGATGAAGTTTGTGTTCCATGTAGTATAGTCCTCTGGTACATTTACAGTTGCGCCTGTCACTTTGATTTCTTCGCCGGAACCATCAGTAGCGATAAGGGTATAGTCTGCTTTCATTGTAAGTCCGCCTGTAACAGTACATGTGGAAACAGACTTTTCATTAGTTGATGTTGCCTCAACATTAGTTCTGCCGATATATTTATCTTCAGCATTTGTTGTTTCCTTATCTTCTGCACCTGTATTTAACTCAAATTGGTCAAATGTGATGGATGAAGTTTTGCTAGTAGTTTCTGTATTTGCATCGTGAGTCCATGTAGCATTAGCTACCCCTAAGTCATTAAATGTAACCTTTAAAGACCCTGTTGCTTCATTTACTGGAATACAGTCTGTGTTTGCATAAAGGATTGGTGTATCGCTAGTACCTGTTGCTCCGTTTTTTTCGTAGAACTTGATAGACTTGATAGAATAACCAGGAATCTTCTCATAGATGCTTACTGCTACTTTAGTTCCTGTAGAACGGAATGTAAATTGTACCTTATTTCCGTAATCTGTACTTGTAACAGACATCTTGTCTGCGATAAAGCAACCTTGAAGGTCTGAGATTTTTCCAGAAAGAGTGTAGGTTGGATTATTATTGTCTGTAATTTTGGTTACTTTTATCTTGCCAGTTTCTTTACCAATTTCTTTGCCTCCTAAAGAGAATGCTATAAAATCATAACTGCTTGCAGAGTAATCCCAATACTTTAAAGATTGGGTACCCTTTGTGTTATTTAAACTGTTTGATGGCTTGCCTGCATATTCCCACTTGCTATCTGCATAGTCTACATTGTAATGGTCATAAACGACAGTTTTTGTTCCATTTACTGTCTTTGTACCAAAAACAATGAAGTTATTACTGAGGGCATCTGCTGCATCTTTACCCTCCTTATCGCTAGCACGCGTAATCTTACCTGTTGAACCACCGAAGTTGATGGCAACGTTATTACTCTCTGTATTTCCTGGGGTGTTTCCCATGAAATCATCGCTTGAGCAGCTGGCTAATACCAGTGCAGAAGCAGCTATCATATATTTTACTTTCATATTTATTTATATTTTTAGTTTATGATTCTATTTACATATCAAACTCCCATTGCTTCTCTTCGTAATCCTTTACTACGGCATCGAAACCTGAACCGCCAGGACGAGCAGGGATAGGAACCTTGTTCATATCCAAATCTATCGTGATAACACCTCCACGATACAGTTTGCGAACTTGGTCAGTAACATCAAACACCAGCGTAGAATCCTTACCATTGTTAAACTGCATCTTCACATCCAGATAATGCCGGTTGTTTAAATCTGCATCCCTAACCTTGTTCAACGATTCCGTATAGGCTCTTGTGTTCAGTCTGCTCGGGTTTAACTTCGGTATACCGAAGGTCAGAACCCTTCCACCGATGATGTCAACCATCTCTCCGGTCTTCGTCTTCTGGTCCATCTTCATGCGCATATTGTAATTCACCGTGATGGCATCAGAACCCGTCACACCCGTATTCAGATTTACGCTTCTTGCCATACCGCAGAGATTGGCATTGCCATCTATTGACGTTACCTTTCTGCCGTTCTGGTTGTTGTTATGAAGTATAATCTGAGTAAGATAAATATAGGTAACAGGCTGGAAACTCATGTCCAGTTTCCTTACCCAGCACTTACGTTCCTCATCAAACTCAAATCCGTCCAGGTTCTCGTTCAATTCAATTCCGCTCTCATAACCCGCAAACAGTTCTTCTGGCTGATAGAATGCATTCTTGTATGATGACGTATGATATAAGGTAGGAATCATACTCTGTCCCGTAGAGGCAGTTACATAATCATAGGTAGAAGTCTCATCGATGCGGATACTCTGTACATGATCCTTTGTTTCAATATCATTCCAGGCAAGGATATCCCAATAGCCGAAATCATAAGATGCTGAAAAATAACTGTCGGATATCTGATTCTTAAACGGAGCTTCATGCTGACCGTATGGAATATCATGTGTGAAATAGCGTCTTATCTCAAAAGACTTCGGTTTCTGATAGCCCAACTGTCCGAAGAGTGATTCATCTGTCGCATCCCAACCGTAGAGCCATTCTGCCTTCCAGTCGTATACGATGTCATATTTAAACTCATAGTTCCAAAGCACCTTCAGCTCCAGGTCGATATTCGGTAAGTCCATCGTAGTATGCGACCCGCCCTGATGCAGAAGGAGATCCGGTTCTCGTTCGCAACCTGAAAGCAGCAGCGCTGTAGAAATAAAAAGCATAGCAGTAGCCTTTCTGCAAACTTTGCGGCTTGCAGAATCTAAGAGGAAATATGTCAACTGCTGAAACTGTTTCATTTTTTACTTACTTTTGCTTTTTCGATAGATAATATCGTAACTCAAACTCACCTCCAGTCGGGTAGGTCCCAACCAGGTATAGCGATATTGTCGCTTTTTAAAGTCCTTAGCATCACCATACCATTTATAATAATATGCCAGTTTGTCCTTATCACCATCCACCGGACATTTCCACTGGTAAGGGTCGTAGTTCGTATGGAGGAATCCCAACTGCAGACCAACGTCCAGTCGCCAATGTTCCTTCTTGTCGAGTGGAAGAATATATCCCAGTCCCAGTCCGGTACCCCAGCCTTCGCCTTCCCATCCTCTTTTTTCTCCGAAGCATATATTATATAGGAACGCGTGCGCGTATGCACTCAGATAGAAACCCTTGAAAGCAGCCCCCTTTTTCGTTTCATTCGGTTTGTCATTACCTTCTTTCAGATAATATCGGGTATGGAACTGATAATTTCTCAGTTGGAAATATTTATGTTTCCTGTTGTTCTTCCACCATGGTCCCTCAAAACTCGCACCATAGGTGAAATGTCCTTTTTCCGGATAATATTCCATGGCGATATTAGGTATAGGGCAAAAACGGTCATACCCCGGCATATAGGCAAAGTCGTACAGAAGATTGGTCTTGATGCTCAACATCTCCCTTTTCTCTTCTTTTGCCTCGCCATCTGCGGGATGCGTATCATCGCAGTCGTGAATGCATGGACAGAGCCAGTCTGTACAACTGCTCGTTTTCACTTGAGCCGATGCATTCATCGTTACGCATATCAAAATTAGGATTAAAATAATTTTATTTCGCACTTTTACCTTTTAACTAATTTCAGTTTTTGTTATACTATATATATTCCAGAAAGGCTGTAGGTAGATAAGCTGTGGCCATGGTAAAGCCTCCATCGATGATGATGGCAACCCGCTGCTGCCCCTGATACCGTGCCACTCTTCCTGTCACACCCTTAAACTTACCATCTATTACCCTAACCATCTGTCCCTCCTTAAACTTCTGAACCTCTTCAGGCACATAGAGAATATCATCCGCTTCTGATTCACAGATAATTTTCAATCCCTCAATCTGGTTCTGTGGAACAATAAGAGGAGATTTCGTAATCCTTGCCCCTTCATGCATGTGTCGGTAATAGAAACGGAGATATGGCAGATTCACATTATCATACACATAACTTTTGATTTCCTCTTCGGTACCGAAAGCAAAAAAGATGTTGGGCAGTCGGGATTCCGTTACAACCTTACGTTGTCCTCTTATTTCTTTCATCACCTTGATGGTAGGGTAGAAGGCTGAAATGCCCTTTGCTACGAGGTAGTCGTAGGCTTTTTTCTCTCTTCCGTAGGTAGTTCTGAGAGCATACCAGTTCTGTTGTTCTTTAGGATTTTTTGCTAGATTTTTTACTTTCTTATGTATACAATGGGTGGACGCCCCTGTATCTGAGCTATCCGCAAGATTCTTGTTTTTAGCTTCGGGGAGAGCGCTGGAGGTAAGTCCAACGCAAGAACCATTATCTGCTTTGTAATTGCAGTTATTCATTGTCATTGTAATTCTATATTAACCTATTCTAGACAGAACCCAGTTAGTTAGAGAGTGCAAAGATACAGATTTTTCCCATTATAATCTCTTAAACCTTGAAAAATATTCAATCTCTATATTCTTTTTAACTTCTTTTGGGTAAAAAATTCTACTTTTCTGTCTCATTTCTCAATAAATGGCTTCTTTTTGCAGAGGATGATACATGTCTTTTTGGCATTTTAAGTTCCTGCTGTTTTATGCATGGATTCTTGCGAAAAGCAAGTAGTATCGCTATCCGTAGGATGATGAAAAAGGCTGATTTTTGTTTTTTTTAAATTTGATTGTAAATTAAACCATAAAAAAACGTGTTCTTTCAGAAAAAAGTGTTACCTTTGCAGCCGCTTAGAAGCATTTATATAAAATAACGTTATAACAAATTTATGAACTTTACACTATTTATCACCGTTTTGCTGACGGCTGTAACCTTGGTGG
>OQVS01001425.1_pt1 | contig 16248 bp, 15 predicted proteins | sample 1691601 | NCBI WGS metagenome assembly OQVS01 (sample SAMN03418268, study PRJEB22391) | human gut metagenome | biome: human-gut; feature: organic feature; material: feces | host: Homo sapiens | place: Tanzania | collected 2013-01
GGAGCAGCCTCTGGAAGAAGTGAAATCCAAAAAGATCCTCTTCGTTGCAGGTGGTGTAGGAGCAGCACCGGTATACCCCCAGGTAAAATGGCTGCATGAGCACGGTGTTGCCGCAGATGTTATCGTGGGCAGTAAGACAAAAGACCTGCTGATCCTGGAAAAAGAAATGGAAGCAGTGGCAGGCAACCTGTATGTAACCACAGACGATGGTTCTTACGGAAGAAGCGGTATGGTAACCCAGACCATCAAAGATCTGGTGGCAGAAGGCAAAAAATATGATCTGTGTATTGCTATCGGTCCCATGATCATGATGAAATTCGTGTGTCTTCTGACCAAAGAACTGGAGATTCCCACCGTTGTCAGCCTGAATCCCATTATGGTAGACGGTACGGGAATGTGCGGTGCCTGTCGTGTGACTGTCGGCGGTAAAGTAAAATTCGCCTGCGTTGACGGACCGGAATTCGATGGACATGAAGTAAACTTTGATGAAGCAATGAGACGTCAGCAGATTTATAAGACTGCAGAGGGACGTGCAATGCTGGCCCTGGAAGAGGGAGACACCCATCACGGCGGCTGCGGCAACTGTCAGTAGTCTCATGGGAAAAGCTTGAACACGATAAATCAGAAAGGCATGGTTAAATAAAATGGATGTATTAAAGAGAATTCCTGTCAGAGAGCAGGATGCAAAGGAACGTGCTACCAATTTCAAAGAGGTTTGTCTCGGATATAACAAAGAGGAAGCAATGGAAGAGGCTTCCCGTTGCATTAATTGTAAAAACGCACAGTGTGTAAAGGGCTGTCCCGTAGCTATTCAGATCCCGCAGTTCATCGAACAGGTGAAGAACGGGAATATTGAGGAGGCTTATCGTATCATCAGCGAATCCAGCGCACTTCCCGCTGTCTGCGGTCGTGTATGTCCGCAGGAGAGTCAGTGCGAAGGAAAATGTATCCGCGGCTTCAAGGGAGATCCCATCTCCATCGGTAAGCTGGAGCGTTTTGTGGCAGACTGGGCAAGAGAGAACGGCATCAAGCCCACTCCCGCAGCACAGAAGAATGGTAAAAAGGTAGCTGTCATCGGTTCCGGCCCCGCAGGACTTACCTGTGCCGGAGATCTGGCAAAGCTTGGTTATGATGTTACCATTTTCGAGGCGCTGCATGAGGCAGGCGGTGTACTGGTATACGGTATTCCCGAATTCCGTCTTCCCAAGACCGGCGTTGTGGCAAAAGAGATCGAGAACGTAAAGTCCCTCGGTGTGCATATTGAGACCAATGTAGTCGTAGGTAAATCCGTAACCATTGATCAGCTGATGGATGAAGAGGGCTTCCATGCCGTATTTATCGGTTCCGGCGCAGGCCTGCCGAAGTTCATGGGTATCCCCGGCGAGAATGCCAACGGTGTCTTCTCCGCCAATGAGTACCTGACCAGAAGCAACCTGATGAAGGCTTTTGATCCCGATTCCAGAACCCCTATCATGCACGGTAAAAAGGTAGCCGTTGTCGGCGGCGGTAACGTGGCTATGGATGCTGCAAGAACCGCACTTCGTCTGGGTGCTGAAGTACACATTGTATACCGCAGAAGTGAAGAAGAACTTCCTGCCAGAGTAGAAGAAGTACATCATGCAAAAGAGGAAGGCATCATTTTTGATCTGCTGACCAATCCTATAGAAATCCTGTCCGACGATAAGGGATGGGTGACCGGCATGAAGTGCATCCGTATGGAACTGGGTGAGCCTGACGAGAGCGGCAGACGCCGTCCCGTAGAAGTTCCCGGATCCGAATTCGTCATGGAACTGGATACCGTGATCATGTCTCTCGGTACCTCTCCGAACCCTCTGATCTCTTCTACCACCAAAGGCCTGGATACCAATAAGTGGAAGTGCATCATTGCGGATGAAAATAACGGCAAGACCACCAAGGAAGGTGTCTATGCCGGAGGAGATGCGGTGACAGGAGCAGCTACCGTAATTCTGGCAATGGGAGCAGGTAAGGCTGCTGCCAAGGGTATTGATGAATATCTGAGTGCAAAGTAGAGTAGTTTGAATATTAAGGATGGTGTTAGCATATGGCATGGTGTCCGAAATGTAAAAATGAATATCGGGAAGGAATCACCGTATGTCCCGATTGCGGAGAAACACTGGTAAGTGAGGAAGAATTGACGGACTGGACCTCTGTGCTGTTCGGTGAACAGGATGAGATGGAGAAGTTAAAAGACTTCCTTACATACAATGGAGTAGGAAAAAGTAAACTTGTCTATGATGAGACAGAGCAGGTCTATGAACTGTTTGTAGATGCAAAGGACGAGAAAAAAGCGAAGACCATAGCCAGAGTTTTCTTAGAGCAGCAGGAAAAGGAACACAAGGAGAATGCCGCAGAGGAAGAAGCTGCGGTAGACGAATTCCTGATGCCGGACGAAGATGACGCATCGGAAGAAAAGCCAAATTCTTCGGAATTGCTGAGAGCCGCATCTACGCAGGGCGGACTGACCTATATGAACAGTGGTGCTAAAGCGGAGGAAAACAGATCCTCCGCCTGGGTACTGCTAATTGTGGGTGTTTTGGGAATACTGGTGATGACTCTTGGAATTACAGGAGCACTACCCTTTAACATCGGGAATCCGTACATGTTCTACGGGGTCATGAGTGCTGTATTTATCCTCTTTATTGTCATGGGCGTGGTGTCCATGCGTAATGCAAAGCTTTTCGAGAAAAAGGCAGAGTCCGAGAACTCTCTGGTAGATACCTTACTGAAATGGAGCGAGGAAAACCTGACAGCAGAAAAAATCGATGCGCAGATCGAAAATGCCGCAGATACTCCCGAAGAAGCCTTGTATTACAAGAGGTTTGAGGTTATCCGCAGCCAGATGAACCATCAGTTCATGAATCTGGACCAGCAGATGCTGGAGAATCTCATCGACACGAAGACCTACGAACAGATCTTCCCGGATACTGACGGAGCAGAGGAAGAATGATCAAAATATCTATTGTATGTGTAGGGAAGATCAAGGAGAAATTTTTTCGTGATGCCATTGACGAATACAGCAAACGTCTGAGCCGTTACACAAAGTTGAACATTATCGAAGTGGCGGATGAGATGACACCGGATGGAGCAAGCGCCGTTCTGGAAGATCAGATCCGTGAAAAAGAGGCAGCCCGCATTCTTGCAAAGCTGCCACAGGATGCCCTGATCGTGACACTGGAGATCGCCGGCAAAAATTATTCTTCCGAAGAATTTGCGGCATGGATTGAGGATTGCAGCGTCCGGGGGAACAGCCATATCTGTTTCGTTATCGGAGGTTCTCTGGGACTGCACAAAAATGTCTGCGAGAAGGCGGATCTGGCTTTGAGTTTTTCCAGAATGACTTTTCCGCACCAACTCATGAGGGTGATCCTGTGTGAGCAGATCTACCGTGCTTTCCGGATCATTCAGCACGAGCCTTACCATAAGTAAAGTATGTAACTATTTTAAACAAAAGTGACGAAAATATGACAAAAAAACAACGAGCATTAGAAATCATAGAACGTCTGAAAAAAGAATACCCGGATGCCGGATGCACTCTGGATTACGATCAGGCATGGAAGCTGCTTGTCAGCGTCCGCCTGGCGGCCCAGTGCACCGATGCCCGGGTAAATATCGTAGTGGAAAAACTGTATGAGAAGTTCCCGGATGTAAACGCTCTGGCGGAAGCACCGGTGGAAGAGATCGAGGCCATCGTAAAGCCCTGCGGTCTGGGACACAGCAAGGCCAGGGATATCAGTGCCTGTATGAAGATTTTGCGGGATCAGTATCACGGAAAGGTCCCGGATGATTTTGACGAATTGTTGTCTTTGCCGGGTGTTGGCAGAAAGAGTGCCAATCTGGTCATGGGAGATGTTTTCGGCAAGCCTGCCATCGTGACGGATACCCATTGCATTCGTCTGGTGAATCGTATGGGGCTGGTAGATGGGATCAAGGAACCGGCAAAGGTGGAGAAGGAACTGTGGAAGATCATTCCGGCGGAACAGGGCAGTGATTTCTGCCACCGCCTGGTAAATCATGGCAGAGAAATATGCACTGCCAGAACCCATCCCTATTGCGAAAAATGTTGTATCAATGATATCTGTAAAAAAGTCGGGGTATAAACTGTAGACAGCAGGTGGTCTGGCCACCAGACAGGAGGGAAGCCTATGAGAATGTATGACATCATCATGAAAAAGAGAAATGGCGGAGAACTTTCAAAAGAAGAGATCCGTTTTTTTATTGAAGGTTATACCCGTGGAGAGATCCCTGATTATCAGGTGTCTGCGCTGATGATGGCAATTTATTTTCAGAAGATGACGGAAAGGGAAACTTACGAATTGACCATGGCCATGACCCACAGTGGGGAGATGCTGGATCTGTCAGGGATCCATGGCTGCAAGGTGGACAAACACAGCACCGGAGGTGTGGGTGATAAGACTTCTCTGGCATTGACACCCATGGTGGCGGCCTGCGGAATTCCCGTAGCCAAAATGAGCGGTCGGGGTCTGGGACACACCGGCGGAACCATTGATAAGCTGGAAAGTTTCCCCGGATTTTCTACTTCACTGACTACGGAACAGTTTATTGAAAATGTAAATAAGATCGGTATTGCCATTATGGGACAGACCGCAGATCTGGCACCGGCGGATAAAAAGCTGTACGCCCTGCGGGATGTGACAGCCACCGTAGATAATATGTCTCTGATCGCCAGTTCTATCATGAGCAAGAAACTGGCAGCCGGTGCGGATGCCATTGTTCTGGATGTCAAGACCGGAAGCGGCGCTTTTATGAAGAGCAGAGATGCTGCCTTTGCGTTGGCGGAGGAAATGGTAAAGATCGGAAAAAATGCCGGACGTAAGACCATTGCTGTAATTTCTGACATGGATCAGCCATTGGGACGTGCTGTGGGAAATGCGCTGGAAGTCAAGGAAGCCATTGCCACACTGCGGGGAGAAGGCCCGGAAGATTTCAGAGAGCTTTGCATGGTACTGGGAAGTCAGATGCTATTAGCCGGTGGGAAAGCAGAAAGTGCCGATCAGGCAAGGGAACTGCTTACGAAAGTCATTGAAGATGGCAGTGCCTTACAGAAACTGGCGCAGTTCGTAGCGGCGCAGGGTGGTGATCCTGCGGCAGTGACGGATCCGGATCTGCTGCCGGAGGCATCCATGGTTGTTCCTGTATGTGCAGACAGAGATGGTTTCGTGGAAAGGATCGCCTGTGAGGACATCGGTATTTGTTCGCTGCTCTTAGGCGGAGGCAGAGAGACCAAGGAAAGCGAGATCGACCTGTCTGTGGGCATCCTCTTAGAGAAGAAAAAGGGAGATGCAGTGAAAAAAGGAGAGGTTCTGGGATATCTCCATGTGAATGACGAACAGCGTCTGAAAGCAGCGAAAGAGAAGTTTTTAAATGCGTACTTTATCACTGACAGACAGCCGGAGGCGGAGCCGCTGATCAAAGGAATCCTGCAGTAACATATTTTGCAGCCTGTTTTCATATAGTTTTATATGAAAATGAAGAAAACGCAATCGAAAAAAGAAAAATGGGTTGATTCTCTGCAGTTACCCAAGGATGTCTGTATGGGAGCACTGCGGGTGACACTGACGGGAAATTCCGAGGTCTGGATTGAAAATTACAGAGGGATCCTGGAGTATACCGGAGAGCGGATCCTGTTGCAGGCCAAGACCTGTCAGGTATGTCTGGAGGGAACGAGACTTTCCATCGACTATTATACCAATGAAGATATGAAGATCAGCGGAAATATCAGTGTACTGCGATATTTGCGTGAATAATCATCTGGATGAGAGGTTAATAGGATGACGGAGTGGGTCAAACGTCTGCAGGGCTATGTGAAGATTCGCATATGGGGCTTTGCACCGCAGAGATTTATCAATCTGTGCAGCAATAAGGGAATTTTACTGTGGAATATAGAAAAACAGGAAGAAGTCTATACCATGTGTGTCAGCCTGCAGTCTTTTTACGGACTGCGGCCTATCGCCAGAAAGACAAAAGTCCGGGTAGTCATATCGGAAAGATATGGACTACCCTTTTTTGTACCGGGAATGCTTCGCAGGAAGGCATTTCTGATGGGGCTGTTTCTGACGGTGATATTCTGGATGCTCTCGTCTCTGTTCGTATGGGACATTCAGGTCACCGGCAATTACCAGGTGACGGATGACGTTTTTTTTTCTTTTCTGGAGCAGGAGGGAGTCTGTACCGGAATGCGCAGAAGTGAATTGGATATCGGGGAACTGGAAAAACAGATCAGGCGGAAATTTTCGCAGGTCACCTGGACCTCCGGACGTCTGGACGGGACCAGACTTGTGATCGAAGTAAAGGAAAATGATATGCCGGTTCCTCAGACGGTACCGGACACGACAGAAAACGGGAAAGATCTGGTGGCGCAGTACGATGGAGTTATTACGGATATGATAGTCCGCTGCGGTGTTCCGAAAGTATCCGTGGGCTGTGAAGTGGCAAAAGGGGATCTGCTGGTGGAAGGGCGGATTCCTATTTATGCGGAGGACGGAACTGTCAGGGAATATCGTCCGGTGACATCAGATGCGGATATTACCCTGGAACATATAGGAACTTTTCAGGCATATCTTCCAACGGATTATATCAGAAAACAATATACCGGAAGACAGAAGATATTTTATTTTATTCATTTCGGTGACCGGGAATGGAAGCCGGAGCGGAATGTGAAGTTTCTGCAATATGACAGTGTTCTGGAGACCTGTCCCATCCGGGCACTTACATACCTGCATATTCCCTGTACCATTGGTAAAATCACTTACAGAGAGTATCAGAAAACAGAATATTGTTATACGACACCGGAAGCGGAAACGGTTTTACAGAAAAAAATCATGGATTTTCTTGCAACTTTAGATGAAAAAGGGGTACAAATAATCTCGAAAGATGTTAAAATAGAAACAAAGTGCGCCGGGTGGACCGTACATGGGGAATTTTTACTGCGGGAGGCAGCAGTCAGTCTGGTAGATTCCCAGGCGGAGGATACCGGAGCAGAAGATTTGGACAGAAATGAGGATTAAGACATAAATGAGTGTGACAGCGATCCGTCTGGAAATGGATACAGAACAGATGCAGAAGATCTTCGGTATGCAGGATGCATACATCAAGAAGCTGGAACAGGATTTTCAGGTAACTATCGTAGACCGTAACGGCAGCGTAATGATCAACGGCGAGGAAGAAAATGCTGCGAAGGCTTCCCGGGTATTAAAACAGCTGACCGCATTGTCTGACCATGGTAATGAGATTGAGGAACAGAGTGTGGATTATGCCATTGAAATGGGCAAAGAAGACCAGGAGGAAAAACTGATGGAGATGGATGCAGACTGCATCTGCCATACCATCAGCGGAAAGCCGATCAAGCCCAAGACCCTGGGTCAGAAGGCTTATGTGGATGCCATCCGCAAGAACATGATTGTCTTCGGACTGGGACCCGCCGGTACCGGTAAGACTTATCTGGCCATGGCGATGGCCATTACCGCCTTTAAAAATAACGAAGTCAGCCGGATCATCCTGACCAGACCGGCCATTGAAGCCGGAGAAAAGCTGGGATTTTTGCCCGGTGATCTGCAGAGTAAGGTAGACCCGTATCTGCGTCCCTTGTATGATGCCCTGTATCAGATCATGGGAGCGGAAAGTTTTGCCAAAAATATGGAAAAGGGACTGATCGAAGTGGCACCGCTTGCCTACATGAGAGGCCGGACGCTGGACAATGCCTATATTATTCTGGATGAGGCTCAGAATACGACCCCGGCGCAGATGAAAATGTTCCTGACCCGTATCGGCTTTGGCTCAAAGGTGATCGTGACGGGTGACTCTTCCCAGAAGGATCTTCCCGTGGGCACCAAATCCGGTCTGGATGTAGCAACGAGAGTTTTGCAAAAGATCGATGATATTGCTTTTTGTACCCTGACCAGTAAGGATGTGGTAAGACACCCCCTGGTGCAGAAAATCGTAAAAGCCTATGATGATTATGAAGCCCGGGCAGCTAAAAGTAAAAAGAGCCCGAGATTAAACAAACGTCCGGATAAAGGAAACAGATAACTATGAAAAACAAAGAAAAAAATGGATTCCTGGTATTTTTGCTGCCGGAGATCCTTACGGTACTGGCAGGAAGTGCCGCTGTCTACGGACTAGGACTTTGGGGAAAACAGTTGTCAGTGGAAAATGCTCTGCGGGATGCTGTGATGGCAGCATTGGGACTGGCTGTGGCAGGCTTTATCCTGCGCAGAGAAGTCCTGGATCATCATCTGGATTACGACAACGGAGAACACCCAATGCGGTTCTGGATCGCCGTCTGGTGCAGTTTTGTGTTTTCTGCAGCCTGTGCATTTCTTCCGGCAGGAGGCTGGCCGTTTCTGGCGGTTTTTGTTTTATTATCCCTGTTCAGCAACTTACCTGTGGGAATTGTCTTTTCCGATGTATTCCTTATGATCGCCACATTGTGGGGACAATCTGTAGGCATTTTTTTCCTATATTTTATCAGCGGTGTTTTCGCCGCCTGTCTGTTCCAGCATCTGGAACAGGAATTTGCTATCGGAATTCCACTGTTTTTATCGCTGTTATGCCTGCTTTTATGTGAAGTCGCCAATGTGGTATTGCTGGCCAATGAACATCTGAGTCTGGAACAGTTTCTGGTACCGGCGGCAAATCTGATCGTATCAGGAATATTGCTTCTTGGGATCCTGAAGATTTTTTCCGGAACTGTGGTATTCCGGGATCGGGTAAAATATCTGGAATTAAATGATACGGAGAATCAGGTGTTGATAAAATACCGGGAAGAGGATCGTTCAGAATATTTTTTGTGCGTACATACGGCGTATTTCTGTGAAAGAATCGCAAACAAGCTGGAGCTTGACAAGGATGCCCTGAAATGTGCCGGACTCTATCACAGAAAAGGCTGGGATCTTATGCAGGAGACTCCGGGAATGCATTTTCCCGCAGGTGCTGCAGAGATCCTTGAGGAATATAAGGGAACGAAAAAATACAGAAAGGCCGAGACAGCAGTGCTGTATTGTTCCGATGCGGTAGTCAGTGCCATCCTTCTGCTGCTACAGAAGGAGCCGGAGAAAAAGCCGGATTACGAGCAGATCATCGACAGAATCTTTGATCGGATCCGGGAGAAGGGGATCTTTGGCGACTGTGATCTGTCCTTACGGGACTGGAACCAGATGCAGAAGATATTTAAGGAGGAGAAATTATACTATGACTTTTTATACTGAAAATGAAACCGACGAAACATTTTCAAATGGGGAAAACAGCTTTCCCATAGAGGAGACCGTAGAGCAGGTGGCAACAGCAGTCCTGGATATGGAGGGATGTCCCTACGAGATCCAGTTGAATGTACTTCTCACGGACAACGATGGAATTCATGCTTATAACAAGGAATACCGGAATATTGACAGAGAAACGGATGTCCTGTCGTTCCCCAATCTGGATTTTGATGTCCCTGGGGATTTTGAGATTTCTGAGGACAGAGAGGCAGATTATTTTGATCCGGATACCGGGGAATTGATCCTGGGTGATATTATTATTTCCGTGGACAAGGTCAAAGAGCAGGCGGAAAGCTATGGACACAGCCAGAAGAGGGAGTTTGCTTTTCTGGTAGCTCACAGTATGCTTCATCTGTGCGGATACGACCACATGGAAGAGGAGGAAGCAAAGGTAATGGAGGCAAAGCAGGAGCAGGTCCTCGCATCCCTTGGAATTACAAGAGATTAAAAAGGGCGTGTCATACACGTAAAGGTAGCTTACATGAATCAGGTGGAAGTAAAAAGAAGACAAATACAGAGTTTTTCCTATGTCCTTGTCTGTATCAATATCTGGGTGTTCGGGAAAAGCATCGGAGATAACGGTCTGGGATATCTGGCGGCGGCTGTTCTGGTATTTGCCCTGTTCTGGGTGCTTACCGGGAAAAATCTGCCGGACAGAATGGGCAGGATGCTCCGGGGAAGAAATGCCAAGGGACAATATCGCAATGTTTCGAAAATACGAAAGAACATGATGATTTTCCAGATCGTGGAAGGCCTTTTGGGGACGCTGCTTTGTGCGGGGCTGGGCTGGATGCTTTTGGAAAAGGTTTTTTTGGTGCCCTATGGAAGTATGATCCTGTGGATCTTATGTCCTGCACTGTTTCTCCGCTGTATTCAGTCGGTATTTCTGGGATATTTTCAGAGTGAAGGCTCAGAACTGCCCTCAGCGGTAGCCGCTGTATTACGACAGGTATTTTCTCTGGGATTTGGGCTGTTGTTCCTTGGAATTTTCAGGGGCTACGGGGAAAAGGTAAGCCTTCTGCTGAAAAGAACGGACTTTACATCCATGTATGGTGCCATGGGCATTGCATTGGGAATATTGTTTGCGGAAGTACTGATATTATTATTTGTCTTTGTGATCTATCGCGGCAGTATGTCCGGCAGGACAGAAGCAGAAAACGGCATGAAGGGAACAGATTCCTTTTTTATGCAGCTACGGACCTTATTGATCCCTATGAGTGGAGATATTCTCAGAGATCTGCTGTTGCTGCTGCCGTTATGGATGGGATTGTTGTTCTTCCAGAAAAGAGCAGAGGATATGTATGCATCCATCTCTGCATATGGTGTTTTTATTGGCAGATATCTGACAATGATATTGCTGCTTACGGCAATCATCAATGTGGGAAGTCTGCCCGGCATCGCCAGAACCGGCAGTCATATCCGTAAAAAAGAAGAAAGATATGCAAAAACCGCATTCCAGGCAGGAATACAGGGGGCTGTGGTACACGGTTTCTTTTTCACTGCGTTGATCGCTGTGATGGCGATACCGCTTTCACAGGTACTGGATCTGTCTGCGTCGACAACACTTACGGGAGCTTTCACCACGGGATCGTCTCTGGTTCTATGGTTGTTGCTTTTGTTCTATTTTTCGAATCTTCTGGAGATGCGCAGTGAAAAGCATCTGCTTTTCATTGGATACGGAATCATGGATATTGTAAGCATTGTTGCACTGGTGATTTTTCTGAATGCCGGAAATACTTCAACGGTGCTGCCCTTAAGTCTGGTACTGGGAACAGCAGCAGGAAGCCTGGTACTTGGAGTTCTCACCTGCCTTCGCATGAAGACCTGGCCGGATCTGCTGCGGACGCTGGCAATTCCCGCCGGAAGCTGTTGTGCCTGCGGATTGCTGGCTTTTGGGCTGGAGAAACTCTGTCTGCCACATCTGGGAGCACTGGTAACGGTGCTTTTGGGACTGGTGATCACAGGAGTCATCTACTGGTTTTTACTTTTATTGCTGCGCAGCTTCCGGGGACAGGATCTGACCTATGTTCCCGGCGGCAAATTATTCCGGATGCTGGGAAAAGCACTCAGGTTGCTTTAAAACTGTTTTACGGGTGTATATTTTCGATAAAATAACTGATACTGATACAAAGAGTCAACATTGACAGCATGGATGTGAGGCAGTATGAAATTTGTAAAACGTATCAGTTACTTTTTTGTAATTCCGGGTTTGTTTTTCAGTCTGGGAATTTTCCTGGGGGTCTGTGGCAGTCGTTTTTTCTATCCCGGACAATGGCAGGATAAGCAGGATAAGAATGAAAGTATTCAGACATTGCCGTATTCCGGAGAAAATGCAGGTTTCTCCAAAGAAGGAACTGGCGCAGCGACAGAAAGTGTTGCCGTGGCCGGCTTAGGGGAAACACTCTGTGCGGATACCGAATATGTACTGGAAGAGACAGATATTATACGTGGGACCACCGTGGAGACCACCTGGAAGATCCCACATAAATATATCGGTATGAACAGAGAAAATTTTTTGGAGACCATGGATCTTTACGCAGCTCACCCGCCGCTGTCGGAGAGGGAACGTGGCTTTGTGGGACTGGAGGTATTATCTTTCTCCAGAGAAAAGGTCGTGATCCGTATGGACTATCGCTATGTCCAGCCAAGTGAAAGCTTTTATCTGGCAGTGTCGGACAATGAAGTGGTAGTATATCTGGAGGACAGATCCACGATATATATCAATACCGGAATTTTACTGGAAGAATTACCGGAACAGATACAGCTGCAGATCATGGACATGCTGTTTGTTCCGGATGAAGAAGCATTATATGATTTTTTGGAAACGTATTCCTCATAAGAGTATGGTAAAGGTGATACAGATGAAGAGACAGATCGGTGTGATCGGCGGCGGTGCTGCCGGAATGATAGCGGCCATTACTGCGGCAAAAGAGGGTGCACAGGTGACGATCCTGGAACGCAATGACCGTGTGGGAAAGAAAATATTGCAGACAGGAAACGGAAAATGCAATCTTGGGAACCGTGCGCTTTCTGTGGAATGTTATCACGGCGGAGATCCGGAATGGATCCGGGATGCTTTGGAGCGCTTTGATACGGAAGATACCGTACGTTTTTTTCAAAGTATCGGACTGATGGTAAAAGAGAAAAACGGCTATCTCTATCCGGTGAGTGAACAGGCGGCTGCGGTACTGGATGTACTGCGCTATGAATTACAGGCACTTGGTGTGGAGATTTTATATCAATGCAAGATCACAAAGGTGCAACGGCTGGATTCGGGAAGGCTGCAGGTCAGTGACGGAGAAAAGACATGGCAGTTCGATGCGGTGATCGTAACCTGCGGCGGAAAAGCGGCACCGGGTACCGGATCCGATGGCAGTGGCTTTAAAATTGCAAAAAAACTGGGACATAACTGCATCCCTACCGTGCCTGCACTGGTGCAGCTGCGCTGTCAGGAGACAGATCTGTTAAAGGGCATCGCTGGTGTCAGAGCGGACAGTGAGATCCGGATTTCCTGTGACGGTCGGGAAGTCTGCAGAGAACGGGGAGAATTACAGTTGACGGATTACGGAATCTCCGGGATCCCGGTGTTCCAGCTCAGCCGTACGGTGAACTATCTGCTCCGTGAGAGGCAGAATGTGACGGTGCAGCTTGATTTTTTGCCGGATCTGACACAGGAAAGCTATGAGGAATTACAGGCAGGGCGGAAACTGTTACAGGGAGACCGGACAGCAGAGGAATTCTTTACCGGTATGTTACATAAAAAGCTGACTTCAGCATTATTAAAAATAGCAGGGATTCGTCTGGCTACACCCATGCAGGAGATCCCGGAGGAAAAGATCCGCAATTTCTACGGACTTTGCCGTAACTTACGGCTGCATATCACAGAGAGCAATCCTTACGAAAATGCACAGGTATCCGCCGGAGGCGTAGATGTACGGGAAGTAAAGCCTACTATGGAATCAAAGATCTGCTCAGGGGTCTATTTTGCGGGGGAGATCCTGGACGTGGATGGCCGATGCGGAGGCTACAATCTGCAATGGGCCTGGAGCAGCGGCTATCTGGCGGGATACCATGCGGCGTTAGTGTAAAATAGTTACAAATCATTTTTTTATACGTGACTTTATGCCTGTGTTTGGCGCAAAAGCCCAGGAAAGGCGACAGGTCATTGAAAGATATGAGGATGAAAATGATCAGACTGAATCAGTTAAAGCTTCCGGTAGGTCATACCGAGGAGCAGCTTATACATAAAACGGCACAGAGCCTGCGGATCCCGGAAGCGGATATTCTTAAATTGCAGATTGTCAGACAGTCTCTGGATGCCAGAAAGAAACCGGAACTTTTTTACAGCTACAGTGTGAATGTGGCGGTGAAAAAGGAAGAAAAAGTATATAAGGATGCCTGCCGCAGACTGGGAAAAGCCAATGTGCTGCTGACCGAAAAAGTGGAATATCAGTTTCCTGTAGGCGGAATGAAGCAGCAGAAGCATCCCACTGTGATCATCGGAATGGGTCCTGCGGGACTTTTCTGCGGGTATTATCTGGCACAGCACGGCTATGCTCCCATTATTTTGGAGCGTGGTGCAGACGTGGATGCCAGACAGGCGGATGTGGAAGCGTTCTGGCAGACGGGAAAGCTGAAACCGGACTCCAACGTACAGTTCGGTGAAGGAGGTGCCGGAACTTTTTCGGACGGCAAATTAAATACCCTGGTAAAAGACAAATACGGTAGAAATACGGAAGTGCTGAAAACCTTTGTAGAACATGGCGCAGATTCTGCTATTTTGTATCAGGCCAAGCCGCATATCGGCACAGATGTATTAAGCAAAGTGGTAAAGAGCATGCGGGAAGAAATCCTGCGTCTGGGAGGAGAGGTCCGCTTTCACAGTCAGGTGACAGAGATCCTTACAGAGAACGGACAGGTCACAGGAGTAAAAGTAAATGACAGCGAAATACTCCCCTGTGAGCAGGTGGTACTGGCTCCCGGACACAGCGCCAGAGATACTTTTTCTATGCTTTATCAGAAAAAGTTTCCCATGTCGGCGAAGCCTTTTGCCGTGGGATTCCGTGTGGAACATCCCCAAAGCCTGATCAACATAAGCCAGTACGGAGCGGAAACGGTGAAGGGGCTGGGGGCTGCCGCCTATAAGGTGACGGCAAAGACGACTACCGGCAGAGGGGTATATTCTTTCTGCATGTGCCCAGGCGGATATGTTGTCAACGCATCTTCCGAGCCGGGACGGCTGGCAGTTAACGGCATGAGCTACAGCGGCCGGGACGGGAAGAATGCCAACAGCGCCATTATTGTGGCGGTGACTCCGATGGATTATGGTTCCGGTCATCCACTGGCAGGAATCGAATTCCAGCGGGGACTGGAACAGAGAGCTTATGAATTATGCGATGGAAAACTGCCGGTACAGCGGTACGGAGATTTCAGGGAGAAAGTCACCGGAGAGCATCTTGCGGAAACGGACGGAGTACAAAGAAGTGCCCCGGAAACATTGGAGCCACAGTGCAAGGGCGCTTATGAATGGGCGGATCTTACCGGTATCCTTCCGGCAGAGTGCAATCAGGCTTTCGTGGAGGGAATGGACAGTTTTGACAGACAGATCCACGGCTTCGCCTCTCCGCAAGCAATCCTGACCGGTGTGGAAAGCAGGACATCTTCCCCGGTGCGGATCGAGCGGGATGAAGAACTACAGTCTGCCATCCGGGGCTGCTATCCCTGTGGAGAGGGGGCAGGATATGCCGGAGGAATCACTTCCGCGGCCATGGACGGTATCCGTGTGGCAGAGCAGATCGCATCACAGTTTGCTCCACTACAGCGTTGACGTACGGCAGAAAATGTTATATGATTCAAATATTCAGAGATCGCATCCTGCAGATCTAAGGTCTTTCACCCACTTATGAGCAAGCTCATATGGGCTTAGACCTTTTGAACCTGGCATCATAATATGGACTTAGAAAGGCAATCACGTGAATAACATAAGGGAACAAATCAAAGATAAGAAAAGAATCGTCGTTAAGATCGGTTCTTCCTCCTTACAGCATGCCGAGACGGGAGACCTGGATTATATCCGTCTGGAAAAGCTGGTAAGAGAACTTTGCGATATCAGCAACCAGGGGAAGGAAGTCGTTCTGGTGACTTCCGGAGCTATCGCCGCCGGAAAACAGGCAGTGCATTTAAAGACTACGGAGGGGCAGACTCAGGCAGAATCCATGGCGATCAAGCAGGCATGCTCCGCTATCGGACAGGCAAGACTGATGATGACCTATCAGAAGCTTTTTGCGGAGTACAATCAGGTGGCAGCCCAGATCCTGATGACTAAAAATACCATCGTGGACAATCTGAACCGCTATAATGCCCACAATACCTTTACCCAGTTGTTAAAAATGGGAGCAATTCCGGTTGTCAATGAAAATGATACCGTAGCGACCTACGAGATTGAAATCGGTGACAACGATACCTTGTCTGCCATAGTGGCAGCACTGATCGATGCAGACCTGTTGATCCTGTTGTCCGATATCGATGGTCTCTACACCGATGATCCCAGACAGAATCCCGATGCGGAATTTATCGAACAGGTGGATGAACTTACGGAGGAATTCATGCATATGGGCAAGGCCAGCACCGGCAGTAATGTGGGTACCGGTGGTATGAATACCAAAATGATCGCAGCGAAGATCGCCACCAGTTCGGATGTGGATATGATTATTGCCAACAGCAAAGACATCGGAGTGCTGCATCGCCTGTTGTCCGGCGAAAACGAGGGCACTTTATTCGTGGCACACAAGGATGATAGTTTTGATCTGCCGGAATTTGTACAGAATCTGCACAAAAATCAGTAACCATAAGCCGGTGCAGAAGTAACATGAAAAGAGGAAAGCAGCTATGAATATGGAGGAAAGAATAAAGCGCATCAATGAGCTTTATCATAAATCCCAGAACGAAGGAC